>Ga0209479_1000167_pt1 | contig 132877 bp, 119 predicted proteins | sample DewCreD2012metaG_2_FD_184112 | JGI IMG/M metagenome (GOLD analysis project Ga0209479, IMG submission 184112) | Hot spring sediment bacterial and archeal communities from British Columbia, Canada, to study Microbial Dark Matter (Phase II) - Dewar... ... | reverse complement strand
TAAAATTTCTGGGACCCAATACCCTGGACAATTCTCTCAAACCATAAATTGTCAAAGACCAAAATAAATGAATTCTAAATGAGCATATATATTATATCAAAAATAACAAAAAAGTCAAGGGGAAAAAATCACCTCTTACCAATAACCTTATCTCCAATCTTTATATTTAACCGACTATCTGACCTCTGTTTAAAACAGGCAATCTCATAAAATCCGGAACTGCCTTTAATTCCAAACGCCTCATTACCCTTTCCAAGGGCGTAAAATTCTTTAATCCTTATCTTTCCCAATCCTTCAATATAAAAATTTTTCAATGGGTAACTCACAGGAATATTGGTTATCAAATTTCCAAAATGGTCGATATAGACAACCTCGCCATAAATTTCATCCCCCCTCTTTTTTATTGCCGGAAAAGAAAATTTTGTAAATCTATATATCCTCTTCCCCAGTTGATTTAATCTGGTGCCGAGGCTTATCCTTGCGGCGACCGGTCCAAATATGTCGCGGGCATGGAAGGTATTGCTCACACCTTTTTTTACGGTTATTTCATATACAATTGGATTCTTATAGATATATGAAAATATCCCATTGTCAGGACCAACAAAATAGTGTCCATCAGAAAAGGCACATATCGGCTTCCGTTTGGAACCCACGCCAGGATCAACAACTCCAAGGTGCACTGTCCCATCAGGAAAATTTTTGTAAACCATCTTCAAAATGTATGCAGCCCTTTTAATATCAAATGGCTCTACATTATGTGTAATATCAATTATTTTTGCCCGGGGATTTATTTTAAGAATTTCTCCTTTAACTGCTGATACAAACCAGTCTCTTTCACCAAAATCAGAGAGGAAGGTTATGATATTCATAATAGATTTGGGCACGAAGTTTTTCCTGTTTTTTTGTCGTCTTCTTCAACCACTTATACCATTTTTCTGGCAATAACTGGCATACTGATATGCCACTATTTAAAATCAACGGTGCTATTTCACATTTTTCCATTACCTTTCCTTTATCCCAGAGAAATAAAATTATTATAAATACGAAACAAAAGAATATACCTTTTATGAAACCTAAAGCACCACCCATCAATCTATCTATAATTCCCAGTGGTGTTAGATGAATCAATTTGGATATTATCCTGCCTAATATTGAGGCGATTATTGCTGTTCCCAAAAATATTAATAAAAATGCTACATATTTTGCCATATTCAAATTTTCTGCATATTCAATGGCGAGAAAGATACCAAACAAAATACCACCGATGTCAAATATACTTCTAACAAAACCGACAACGAGGCCCTGAATTACCAAACTAATTATTATTATTAAAATCACAATATCAACCCAGCACATAGATCGATTATAAATATTTTTTATACGATGTCAACCTTGACATCATACTATTTTTGATTATGATTGTATGTGAATATAATAAACTTTATATTGCAAATTATTATCTAAATATGGTAAGGAGATATAATTAAGGGGGTATAAATGAAAGAAAAGGTCGAAAAGATCCTTGCAGAAATAAGACCAAATCTGCAGATGGATGGTGGTGATGTGGAACTTGTGGATGTCAGTCCAGAAGGAGTGGTGAAGGTTAGATTGACCGGTGCCTGTGGTGGCTGTCCAATGAGTATGCTCACTTTAAAAATGGCGATTGAAAAGAGATTAAAAGATGCGATACCTGAAGTAAAGGCAGTGGAGCAAGTCTATTAATTGGTAAAATTGTTAAATGGTGATTGGTTAAATGATTTTTATATTTAACCTTTTAACTAATGACAAGGAGGTAATGTGTCTGTAATTCACCTAACTGATGACACATTTGATCAAGAAGTAAAGAAGCCAGAAATGCTGGTTCTGGTTGATTTCTGGGCGCCCTGGTGTGGTCCCTGCAGAATGATCGCACCGGTTATTGATGAAATTGCAGAAGAATACCAGGGGAAAATAAAAGTTGCCAAAATAAATGTCGATGAAAATCCAAAAAAAACTGCAGAATACAAGATTTTATCCATACCTAATATTAAGATATTCATAAATGGCAAGGTCGTGGAAGAATTTGTTGGAGTAGTTCCCAAAGAAGAAATCACAAAAAAATTGGAAAAATTACTATGAATGTAAAGACATTGCACAAGGTATCTTATGGAATCTATATAGTTTCTTCTAAAAAAGACGATAAAATCAATGGTCAGATAGCAAACACAGTATTTCAAATTACTGCTGAACCAGCTCAAATGGGAATTTCAATAAATAAACAGAATCTAACCCACGAGTTTATTGAATCAAGTGGTGTATTTTCTATTGCCATACTTTCAAAGGACACACCACCCAAATTTATCGGGCAGTTTGGGTTCAGGTCAGGGAGAGAGATCGATAAATTCAAAGGTGTAAATTATAAATCTGGAATAACCGGTGCACCGTTAATTCTTGATAATACAATCGGCTATATAGAGTGCGAGGTCGTTAATAAAATAGACTGCGGAACACATACAATGTTTATAGGGAAGGTTGTAAATGCAGGGATAATAAATGAAGATATTGAACCCCTGACCTATGATTATTATCACAAAGAATTAAAATTAAAGGTGCCGAAGACTGCAACAACATATATTGGTTAATTAAAATATTTTTTTAAAATTTAGGAGGTAAAATGCATATTAGAGAAATCAAAGATAAAGTTTATGGAGTTGGTGTAAATCACTGGGATAGAAGATTGTTTGATGAGTTAATTCCTTTGCCTGATGGCACAAGTTATAATTCTTATCTAATAATTGGTAGTGATAAAACTGCACTTATAGATGCAGTTGACCCTGCAAAAGAAAAAGAATTGATCGCAAATTTACAGAAATTAGGAATAAAAAAGATAGATTATGTAATTGCCAATCACGCTGAACAGGACCATTCCGGTGGGATTACGAAAATCCTTGAACACTATCCAATGGCAAAGGTTATTACGAATCCCAAATGTAAAGGCTTTTTGATGGATTTGTTGTTGATACCCGAAGAGAAATTTATTGAGATAAATGATAATGATACATTATCCCTGGGAAATCGCACTCTACAATTCATCATCGCACCCTGGGTCCACTGGCCTGAAACAATGCTTACTTATTTAAAAGAAGAAAAAATTTTATTCCCCTGCGACCTATTCGGTTCCCATCTCGCAACGAGTGATTTATATGCAGTTGATGAAGCAAAAGTATATGAATCAGCAAAGAGGTATTATGCTGAAATTATGATGCCTTTCAGAAAAAATATCCAGAAACATCTTGAAAGGTTGAAGGATTTCCAGATTGAAATAATTGCACCGAGCCATGGACCGGTTTACAATAGACCAGAATTTATTATCAATGCCTATAAGGACTGGACCTCAGATGATGTTAAAAATGAAGTCGTATTTCCTTATGTATCGATGCACGGCAGTGTAGAAAAAATGGCTGAGTATTTTATTGATGCAGTAATGAAGCGCAGCATTACCATCAAACCATTCAATCTCACAAAAACCGATATTGGCGAACTTGCAATGTCGCTTGTAGATGCAGCGACCATAGTTATTGGCACCCCTACGGTTCTTACTGGACCACATCCGTCTGCTGTCTATGCTGCATATCTCTGTAATGCATTGAGACCCAAGACGAGATTCGTTTCTATAATTGGTTCATACTCCTGGGGTGGCAAAATGCCTGAAAAGTTGAAGGAATTGATTTCTAATCTTAGCGTTGAGTTAATTACACCGGTAATTGTTAAGGGCTATCCCAAAAAAGAAGATTTTCAGAAATTAGATGAACTCGCTGAGAATATACTTGCCAGACACAAGGAGATCGGTTTTTGAAAATTTAGTTAAATGGTGAATGTTTAAAAGGTTAAATAAATTAAAAAACAAAGCGAATTATTTACGCTAATTTCAAATATTTATGCACTTGAGGGATGATACGGACATCTTTTAATCGCCCAAGTGCCTTTTTCTGAATATCAAGTAGATTTGGGATTTTACTTCCAAAAACTGGTTGAATTACAAGTGGGATTTTTTTATTTATTTTTTCAATTATTGAAACAGTAAGCTCAAGTTCTCTGGGTATGAAATTCTCGTTTATAACCATCTTAACAAAGACTTCTTTATTTGCTGTCAGCTTAAGCATCTCTTCATGTTTTTTCCACATACCAGGTCTACCTGTAGCAGTCGGTATTTTAAAATCGAGTGCCACTATATCAACTTGATCAATGACCATTTCAAATGCACCAGGAAGGGTTCCATTTGTCTCAAGATAAATCGTCTTACCTGTTTTTTTTAGTTGCTTACAAAGATCAAGCAAAAACAAAGGCTGTAAAAGAGGTTCCCCACCTGTAATAGATACAATTTGTTCAACAATTTTATCAAGGAGAAAATCCATTTCTAAAGGATTGTCATAACACTTTCCGTTATAAAAAAATTTTCCCTGTTTTTTCTGACATTCAGGCACATCACAATAATTGCAGGAAAGGTTACAGCCCAGAAAGCGAACAAATGTCATCCTCCGCCCCACCATGATTCCCTCCCCCTGGATTGAAGTAAATATTTCCCGGATATAACCAGCCATATTCTTAACACAGAAATCGCAGGATTATTTTAACCGGATGGTGGTATCTGCAATAAACGACTTCTGTAAGCACAGCGATACTGCGATTTCTATTGCACCCACCTCACCTTACATCTTGCTGTATTTATCTTTTCAATCTCCTTTGTATATCTATCCATCACCAGATTAGCAAATTCATATGGCTCAATATCATAATCTTTGAGCCCTTTTGTTTTTACCGGAGTATTGGTAGATGTGATATTGATTCCAAAATGAATCAAAGAAGAAAGCGGTGATACAGTGGCAACCGAAATGGTTAGTTTTGCATCATCCTCATATAGATCAGAGTTCACCCTTTTTACAATAAGTTTCCCTTTTATCTCATTTATCGCATCACGCACAATACAGGTAAGAATCAGCTGCCTGAGAATGATCTTCTCAATGTCTGTATCATAATGCTCCACAATGAAGTGGAGCATATATTCAGAATAGATTGCCTTTCCGGCTTTGAGGTCTTCAATATCAACCATCTCTTTTAGTTTCACATCACAGGGTCCGCAAAAGGCAATTATTGAATCGCCCACTATACCATATGTAGTATAGGCAAAATTACTCCTCAATTGTTCACCGGTATAGGCAATCTCATCTTTTATAAGACGGTATCTCATTTACCTTCCCCCTTTTCTTTCAACCCCAATTTTTTTCGCAAATAAGAAACCAACCCCCCAGCACCAAGGATTTCAAGAATGAAAATCGGCAGGGGTATTACTTTAATCTCTTCTTGAGTTCTTGTATTTTTTATCAATCCTTTTTCTAAATCAACCTCAAGCGTATCATTATGTTCTACTTTTTTTGTTATACCCGGTGCAATCAATATCGGCAATCCAAGATTTATTGCATTACGATAAAATATCCGGGCAAAAGATTCAGCGATCACCAGACTTATCCCAAAATACTTCAGGCAGGTTGCTGCCTGTTCCCTTGATGAACCACATCCAAAATTTTTACCCGCAACGATGATATCACCAGGCTTTGCAGTTTTCAGAAAATCAGGATAGGCGAGTTCAAAACAATGTTTTGCCATCTCCTGCCGGTCTGTGGTTATGGATAAATAACGACCCGGATATATATCATCGGTATTTATGCCATCGCCAAACTTGTAAACCCTACCTTTTATCATAATCTAAAACCATTCAAATTGCTATCCCCAATCTCTTTCTTCCCCTTCGAAGGGGAAGAATTAAGAAGGCTATGTTTAAATACTGGAATTTAATCATAGTGGTTCAGTAATTTCTCCTTTTATCGCTGTGAATGCCGCAGTCGCGGGCGATGCGAGATAAATAAAGGATTCTGGACTTCCCATCCTGCCTTTGAAATTTCTGTTCGTTGTGGATAAACAGACTTCACCAGGAGCAAGCAAACCCTGATGTGCACCAAGACAGGGACCACAACCAGGGTTTAAGACAAGTGCCCCTGCCTTTACAAATATTTCAATATATCCTGCCTTCAATGCCTCAAGATAAACCCTGCGTGATGCAGGGATAACCAAAAGCCGCACATCAGGATAGACTTTTTTTCCTTCAAGTATCTCTGCAGCAACCTTCAAATCCTCAAGCCTGCCATTGGTGCAGGAACCTATCAAAACCTGATGGACTTTCAATCCTGCCACATCCTTAACTGGTTTAACATTATCTACCGAATGTGGACAGGCGATCTGGGATTCCAAATCAGTTACGTCAAATTCAAGGGTCTGAGCATAATCAGCGTCTTTATCAGGCAGGATAACTTCAAATGATTTATCGGTCCTGGTTTTAATAAATTCTATTGTCTTCTCATCCGGTAATACAAAGGCGTTCTTCGCACCCATCTCCATTGAAAGATTCGTCAAAACCATCCTTGATGAAATTGACATATTTGAGATTGCCGGTCCACAAAATTCCACAGATTTATAATCAGCACCATCTGCCTTTAATTGCCCTATTATATAAAGAATTAAATCCTTTGCTGAAACATATCTTCGGAAATCACCTTTTACGATTATTTTGAATGATTCAGGCACCTTCAGCCAGAGTTCTCCGGTTGCCCATACACCTGCCATTTCAGTCCCACCAATCCCTGTGGCAAATGTCCCGAATGCACCGTGAGTTGTAGTATGGGAATCAGTCCCAACGAGCACCTCGCCTGGACGGCAATGGCCAAATTCAGGCAAGACTTGATGGCAGATACCTTCTTTCAAATCATAGAAATTTTTAATCCCCTGTTCTTTTACAAATTCCCTTATGCGCTTGTGAGTGGTTGCAGTCTTCTCAGACTCTGCAGGGATTCTATGGTCAAACAATATAACGATTTTCTCTGGATCCCAGACCTTTTTTACACCTATTTCAAGAAAAGACTTCAATACAACATCCGCATTTTCATGAGACATTGCAACATCAACCCTTGCCATCACAATTTCATTCGGTATCACCTTCTTTTTACCCGATGCCCTTGATAATATCTTTTCAACAATTGTCATAGCAAATTATTTTGAATTTTAAATTTGTAATTTGTTTGGGCTTTGAACTTTGGAATTTGGAGTTTATAAATTACGTTCCCACGGTCCGTCATATTCCACTTCCTGTTCACACATCCTCCGCATTGGTTTTTCCCTTGTCATTTCTTCATAGGCATGAGCAATGAGCCCTGCACACCTTCCGAGCAAAAAGAATGCCTTTCCCAGACGCCAGTCAAAATCCATATCTGATATGATTGCAGCGATTGCGCCATCAACATTTACAGGCAGGGGTTTGGTTTTTGCAAATTCAGCCTCGATCGCCCTTGTTAATCTTATATGTTCTCTTGTAATATTCAGTTCATCAGCAAAACTGAAAAGTTTCTTTGTCCTTGGGTCCTGGGTATGAATCCTGTGACCGAAACCAGGCATATATTTACCCATTGATTTTAGTGTATTCAATAATTCCTGCGCAGTCTTTTCATAATCCCAGTTTTCCTTTTTCATCTTCTTTACCCATTCCTGCAGAATCCTTGCTGATTCTTCAATCGCACCGCCATGAACATCACCAACAGCCAGGACACCAGCCGCGACCGCTGTAGGCAAAGGAACACCTGCAGAGGCAACAATCCTTGTAGCATGGGTTGACGGCGGCGTCGTGCCATGGTCAATTGAAGAAGTGATTATGGCATCGATCATCCTTGCCTCTTTTTCATCAGGTAATCTCCCTTTTATTAGCAGAAAGAAGGCGGATGAAAACGGAACATTTCCAATCAAATCTTCCTGACGATAACCTCTCGTTACAATATGGTTAGGTTCAATCTTGGTTATCCCGCTCTTCCAGACCAATTGGCCTCCTTTTTAACCCAGTTGATTATATAAAATAAAAAAAATTTGTCAATGGATTCCATTCGCTGTATACTTTAATAAATCCAGCATTGAATATAAACCAGGTCTCTGTTTCACAATAAATTTTACCGCTTCAATCGTTCCTGAAGCAAAACATTGTCGGCTCGTGGCGTAATGCCTTATCTCCAGAAATTCACCCTTACCTAAAAATAAAATTCGATGTTCACCAACAATATCACCACCCCTTATTGCATTTATACACAATTCATTCTTATTCCGCTCTTCACCAATTCCGTGTCTGCCAAAAATGATATTAAGTTCGGGTTTTACCTCTTTTATTTGATCTGCAATTGAAAGTGCGGTTCCAGATGGTGCATCCTTCTTTGCCCGGTGGTGAGTTTCAATTATCTCTATATCGTAATCTGAAAGAACCCGCGCAGTATTCTTAACGAGATTCAAAAGGTGATTCACGCCAAGCGACATATTGGGGCTCAAGAAAACCGGAAATGATTTTGCCAATTCTTTTATCTCTTCAATCTCAGTCGCAGAAAATCCAGTTGTGCCAATACAATAAGGTTTTTTGTATGGTGCAGATTTTCGTAAATTCTCCATTGTGGCAATATGATTTGTGAATTCGACAATACAATCAACCTGTTCAATTACGGATAAAAGGTCATCATAAATCGGTATCTCATCAATCTTTTTGTTCACCACCGGGTTTAACCTCTCTTCTATCCCGGCAATCACTTTAATATTATCACATCGTTGTGCCGCAGTGATAATTTCTCTTCCCATTCTGCCTGCAGCGCCACAGATAACTATCTTCAACATATTTTGACTCCATATTCTAAAAGTCTTTTGCGTAAAACAGCAGTATTCTCTTCACTCATTGGCACAAGCGGCAGTCTTGGATTTCCGGCAGGGAGTCCCATCAATTCCATTGCTTTTTTTACCGGAATAGGATTTGTCTCGATGAAGAGTGCCTTTACCACAGGAAACATTTTTATGTGTAATTTCTTTGCCTCTTCAAATTTACCATTTATGAAAAAATGACACATATCAGAAACATCCCTAGGAAATATATTGGCAATTACCGAAATCACACCCTTGGCCCCGATTGATAGCATCGGCAGGGTTAATGAATCATCACCAGAAAGAATATCAAATCCATCACCCAGGAGGTTTACAAGTTCTGATACCTGGTCAAGATTTCCGCTTGCCTCTTTTATCGCAACAATATTCTTACAATCTTTTGCGAGCCTTGCAACGGTCTGGGGGAGGATATTTACACCGGTTCTACCCGGCACATTATATATAATTATTGGTAGATCGGTTTCATTGCTCACTGTTTTATAGTGTTGATATAATCCCTGCTGTGTTGGCTTGTTGTAGTATGGTGTAACAATCAATAAACCATTGGCACCGAGTTTTTGGGCCTTCTGCGCAGTCTTTATTGTCTTTGTGGTTGAATTTGTGCCGGCACCTGCTATCACCGGTACCTTACTATCAGCTTCTTCAAGACAGATCTTTATAATCCGCTCATACTCCTCATCACTTAAACTCGGACTCTCACCAGTTGTAGCACAGGCAACAATACCGTCAGAACCATTATCTATCAAAAATCTCAGATTTTTTCTCAAACCCGCTTCATCAATATTATCGTTCTTAAACGGAGTCACTATTGCAACATAAGAACCTTTATACATTCAATCTCCTTTAAAATTTTTTTGTTTTTCTTAAAAGGTCATAGATACGATTAAAATCTTCAAGGCTTAAACAATGAATGATGATTGTCCCTTTATTTTTCTTCCATTCAACTGTTACCTTTGTCCGCAGAATCTTGGATAATTCATCTTCAAGGATCAAAAGGTTGGGTTCTTTTTCCTTACCGAGTCTTATCTTCGGAAGTTTTGACCATTTTTTTATCAACCTCTCTGTCTCTCGAACCGAAAGTTGCTCCTGGACAATCTTCTCAGCCGCCTGTAGCATCTTTATTTCATTATCAAGAGAGAGTATTGCCCTCGCATGACCTTCCTGTAGCAATCCCTTTCTCAAATAATCTTTTATCTTCTCCGGAAGGGTCAATAATCTCAGGACATTCGTGATTGTGGAGCGGTCTTTTCCAACAATCTGAGCGATCTGTTCATGGGTAAGATTAAATTTTTTATTCAACTGTTCATAAGCAAGTGCCTCTTCAACTGGATTCAGATCTTCTCGGTGCAGATTTTCAATCAAACCGATCTCAAGGAGTTCCTGTTCAGAAAGGTCTTTAACGACTGCAGGCACTTCTTTCAGTCCTGCAATCTGAGCTGCCCTGAACCTTCTCTCACCAGCTGCAAGGATGTATTTATCATTATATCTTTTAACAATAATCGGTTCAATTATCCCTTTTTCTTTTATTGAATTCACCAGTTCTTTAATGCTTTCTTCGGTGATTTTTTCTCTTGGTTGATAAGGATTCGGCTGGATGTCGGTTATCGGAATCGTTCTGAACCCCTCCTGGATTACAGTCTTTTCTTCTCGGGAAATTAATGCCTCAATACCTCTACCCAGTGCCCTTTTACGCATGGTTTAAAATCTCCTTTGTTAAACTCAAATATGCCTGGGCACCAGTAGAAGAAATATTATAATGTAGGACAGACTTACCAAATGATGGTGCCTCGGCAGTACGAACTGAACGCGGAATTATCGTCTCAAAAACCGAGTTGGCAAAATGCTTTCTTATATCTTCAACAACCTCCTTTGATAGATTTAACCTTGCATCATACATTGTCAAAAGAATTCCCTCAATCTTTAAATTCGGGTTTAGATTTTCCTTCACGGTCCTCAGTGTTTTCAATAATTTTTCAAGCCCCTCAAGTGCATAATACTCACACTGGATTGGCACAATGACACTGTCACAGGCGGCAAGCGCATTTAAAGTCAAAAGTCCTAACGAAGGCGGGCAATCAATTATTGCAAAATCATAGTCATTTTCAATTTTATCAAACACATTTTTTAATTTTCTTTCCCTTTCATTTTCGGGGACGAGTTCAACCTCCGCTCCCACCAGATCCGGACTCGAGGGCAAAACTGATAAATATAGCCATCTGGTCTTTATGATTGCCTTGGTTACGAGTTCAGGTTCAAACAAACAATCATAAATAGAAATCTCAAGATTCTTATAATCAACCCCCACACCGCTTGTAGCATTTGCCTGGGGGTCAAAGTCAACAAGTAGTGTCCTCTTTTCGGCAAGGGAAAGCCCGGCAGAAAGATTAACTGCAGTCGCGGTCTTACCCACACCGCCCTTCTGATTACAAATCGCAATTTTCCGCATACCATATTTTAACAAAAATTCTATTGAAGTCAACAATTAAAAAACAAAACTTGACTTTCATTAAATTTTTAATATAATCAAAAGATAAATGAAAGGATTGATACTATCAGGTGGATTTGGCACAAGGCTCAGGCCTTTGACTTATACCAGTGCTAAACAATTAATACCAATCGCAAACAAACCAATAATCTTTTATGGTATTGAATCACTCGTCAATGCGGGCGTAAAAGAAGTCGGCATTGTAGTCGGAGATACGGCTGAAGAAGTAAAAAAGATTGTCGGGGATGGTTCACGGTGGAATATTAAAATTGAATACATCCATCAACCTGCACCTCTGGGATTAGCCCATGCAATAAAGGTATCTCGGGATTTTTTGAAAGAAGAGCCATTTATAATGTATCTCGGTGATAATATCCTAAAAGAAGGAGTAAATGATTTTGTGAAAAAATTTATAAACGATAAACCAGATGGACTCATTCTATTAACCGAAGTAGATAATCCCCAGGAATTTGGGGTTGCAGTTGTAGATGGCAATGGGATGGTTAAAAAATTGATTGAAAAACCAAAAGAACCACCATCAAATTTAGCCCTTGTCGGAATCTATCTATTTAACAAAAATATCTTCACGGCAATAGAAAATATCAAACCATCCTGGCGCAATGAACTTGAAATCACCGATGCGATACAATGGCTCCTTGATAATAAATTCAATATTCTTTCGGACCGTGTCAAAGGCTGGTGGAAGGATACGGGAAAACCCGATGACATTATTGAAGCGAATCTTTTGATCCTTGAAGATATTGAACCCTCAAACCAGGGGATACTTATAGACTCAACAATAAATGGAAGGGTGCAAATTGGCAGCGAAACTAAAATTGAAAAAAGCGTGATCAGGGGTCCTGCAGTTATTGGAAATAATGTCTCTATCAAAAATTCATTTATTGGGCCATTCACATCAATCGGTGATAATGTTGTCATAGAAAATTCTGAAGTTGAATGTAGTGTGATAATGGAAGGCGCAAAGATTCAAAATTTAAACAAAAGGATTGACCGTTCAATAATCGGGAAAAATGTAACCATTAATCAAACAAATATCTCACCTCGAACTCACCATTTTTATCTCGGTGACCAGAGTTTTGTGGAGATTGTGGAATGAAAGAAATAATTGGATTTAAAGGCAGGGAATTGATTGATGGCGTTAAAACAAAGACATTGAGGTTATTGCCCGATGAACGCGGTCGGCTGATGGAAATTTTGAGAAAAGATGATGAATGTTTTGAAAAATTCGGTCAGGTTTATATAACCACTGCATACCCGGGTGTGGTCAAAGCCTGGCATTATCATAAAATCCAGAATGATAATATGACCGTGATAAAAGGAATGGCAAAGATTGTTTTATATGATGACCGTGAGGACAGTCCGTCAAGAGGTTTAATAAATGAATTCTTCATTGGTGAGCATAACCATATACTCCTGCATATTCCTAAATTGATATGGCATGGATTCAAGTGCATAAGCGAAGATGAATGTATTGTCTTGAACATCGTCACCGAATGTTATAATTATCAGAACCCCGATGAATATCGTAAGCCACCACATAATTCAGATATTCCTTATGACTGGACGAGAAAAGATGGATAAATATTTCAATTCCAAACAACTATGAAAGTATTGGTCACCGGTGGCTGTGGTTTTATAGGTTCAAATTTCATTCGTTATTTTAATCGGAAACATCCATACTATAAAATCCTGAATGTTGACAAGCTCACCTATGCAGGGAATCTTGAAAACTTAAAAGGGCTTGAGAAAAAGGGCAATTATCACTTTGTCCGTGCGGATATTAGCTCTGCTTCTGTGATGCGCAGAATATTTGAAAAATTCAAGCCTGATGCAGTGATTAACTTCGCTGCCGAGACCCATGTTGATAGAAGCATATTGAGTCCTGCTCCATTTATAAAAACGAATGTTGTAGGCGTTGGCGTTTTATTAAATTTATCTTTGAAATATAATGTAAAAAAATTTTTACAGATTTCAACCGATGAGGTCTATGGTTCTATACTCTATGGTAGTTTTAGAGAGGATTCACCCCTTAACCCATCAAGTCCGTATGCAGCAAGTAAGGCTGCAGCAGATGCGCTTGTGACATCTTATTATAAAACCCATGGATTGCCCACATTGATAACCCGTTCTTCAAATAATTATGGTCCATACCAGTTTCCAGAAAAACTCATTCCTCTTGTTATCCTGAATGCTATGAATAATAAAAAAGTTCCTGTTTACGGTGATGGAATGAATGTGAGAGATTGGTTATTTGTTGAAGATAATTGTGAGGCGATCGACCTTGTTTTCCATTGTGGTAAGGTTGGTGACATTTATAATATCGGCAGCGAAAATGAATTGACCAATTTATTTGTAGTAAAATTTATTCTAAAATTATTGAACAAATCAGAAAACTTAATTACATTTGTAAAAGATAGACCAGGACACGACCGGCGATATTCTCTTTCTCTGGGTAAAATCAGACGCCAGATCGGCTGGCATCCAAAGATTTCATTTGAGACCGGCATCAAGAGAACGATTGAATGGTATCGCAAAAATCAGAAATGGCTTAAAAATGCACAGAGTGGCGAATACCGTAACTTTTATAAAAAATATTATTCAGGTTTGGGGCTGAAAGAAATTTAATGTCTGGTTTTGTCGTCGCCATTGATGGTAAGGCGGGTTCAGGTAAAAGCACCACAGCAAAGGGCGTTGCTAAAAGACTGAATTTCTTCTACCTTGATACCGGTGCAATGTATCGGGCATTTACCCTGAAGTATATCAGAGCCGGCGGGAAAAAAGAAGTTGATCTTAAGTTGATAGAAAATTTGCTTGCCCGCACAGAGATTGAATTGATTGAGCACAATCACAATTTAAAAATCTTGCTTGATGGCGTTGATGTAAGTATGGAAATTAGAACCCCGGAAGTAAATGAAATGGTCTCACCTATATCGGCAATCAAAGAAGTCAGGGAATGGATGGTGGAAAAACAGCGAAAGATTGCTCAGGGTAAAAATATTGTTTGTGAAGGCCGGGATATGGCAACCGTGGTATTTCCCGAGGCGCAGGTAAAAATATTTATGGACGCAGATTTACCAACAAGGGCGGAACGACGTAGAAAGGAATTACAGGAAAAAGGCATTAAGATCAGTTTTGAAGAATCGTTGAACAATTTAAAATATCGTGATGATTATGATTCAAGCCGCGAACATTCTCCTTTGAAAAAAGCAGATGATGCAATAGTAATTGATACCACAAACTTGACGATAGAGCAGGAGATTGAACTGGTAGAAAAGATTGTGCAGAAACGCCTAAAATCTAATTGACTTTCAGTAAAATTTTCTTAAAATATGCCAGGTTATCATACAAATTATCAGGATTATACCAGTTTACTTCAGAAATTCCCCTGAACCAGGTAATCTGCCTTTTTGCAAAATTCCTGGTGTGTTGTTTTGCCTTTTCTATTGCAGTCTTAAGGTCCCAATCTCCCTGTAAATATCTTACAATCTCTTTATATCCAATTGTTCGTAAACCATAACAATCAGGCTTAAAACCTATTTTTAAAATATTTTTCACCTCGTCAACAAGACCATTTGAAATCATATCATCATAACGATTATCTATTCTTTTGTATAATTCATTTCTGGGAATAATCAATCCAATATATTTTGGTCTGTAACGAGCCTGAGCCCTTTCTTTTTTGATCAATTCACTCAAGGGCCTTTTTGTAATCTCATAAACCTCAAGACCCCTTAAAATGCGCTGTTTATCCCTTGGACCGACCTTCTTTGCCCATTCTGGGTCAATCCCAAGAAGTTTATTATAAAGATGATAGAGTCCTTTTTCTTTTAAGACCTCCTGGAGTTTTTCTTTTAGGTTCTTATCCGCCTGGGGTAATTGGTGTAGAGGATTATATAATGCCCTGATATATAGCCCAGTACCACCACATATGATAGGCAACCTGCCCCGGTCGGTAATTTCTTTAATCAACCTTTCTGCATCACGGGCGAAATTTCCACAGGAATAATTCTCGTCAGGTATAAGAAAATCGATCAAATGAAAGACTGCCTTTTTCCTTTCCTCGGTCGTTGGTTTGGCGGTTCCTATATTTAGGTATTTATATACCTGGCGGGAATCCGCTGAGATTATTTCGCCGTTAAATTTATCAGCAAGTTCTATTGCAAGTTTGGTCTTACCTACACCGGTTGGGCCAATGATTGTAATAATCTCTTCCATATCAGACAGATTATAGACAAATTTTTTGCACTGGCAAGTCCAAAAATTTTGCAACACTTTTCCGCCTGCCTGAAAAATGTTGCAAAATCATATCGCTATTGACTTTTTGAAAAATTCTTGTATCTTTATCAAATGGCACATAATAATCACCATCACGAAGTAAATACGAGAAATATAATTTTTGTAATATTCCTAAATTTTTTTATCACCATTGCTGAAGTCCTGGGCGGTCTATTTGCCAATAGTCTCTCTTTGATCTCCGATGCCCTGCATAATTTCAGTGATAGTATAGCAATCCTTATCAGTTACATTGCCCTGCGCCTCTCAAGACGCAAAAGTACAATTCAAAAAACCTTTGGCTTTAAAAGGGCAGAAATCCTCGCAGCATTATTCAATGCCTCGGTTTTGATCATCATCATATTCTTTTTATTCAAAGAGGCATTCATCAGACTCTTCCATCCGCATAAGATCGATAGCCTCTTGATGATGGTCGTTGCCATCATCGGCCTTGTTGCAAATATAATTGGTGTATTTCTGTTAAAAAAGGATGCCCACAATAATTTGAATATCAAATCCGCTTATCTACATCTGATCACTGATTCCCTCTCTTCCATTGCTGTGGTCATCGGTAGTATTCTTATAAAGTTCTTCAATATATATATCATTGACCCCATATTAACAATCATCATTGGTCTTTATATCCTGAGTGAAAGTTATTTCATTGTCAGGGACACTGTAAACATACTTATGCAATCAACCCCTGAAGGGATTGATATTATAGAGATAAAGTGCGCAATTGAAAGTATACCTGAAGTCCATAATCTACACCATGTCCATATCTGGCAGATGACAGATAAAGATATTCATTTTGAAGGACATATTGATGTATGTGAGGATTACCGCACAAGCGAAGTTGCTATCATAATTAAAAAGATTGAAGAATTGCTTATCAATAGATTTGGCATAAACCACACAACGATACAAGTAGAATTTGGCATCTGTTCTGATAAAGAAATTATAAAAACCTGTTAAAAGGTTTAGGCTGGTCCGCCCTGAGTTTCATAGAATGATAAAAAAATGATTGACTTACCATCTTTTCTCAACCCATTGTCTACCACAGATTACATTAAATTCACAATATGAACATTTTTCTGTTTCTATGGTAGGCATAAATGGTATATCAGGATCTAATATTTCTTCAATAAGCATTAACACACCTTTCTTTAAATGCTCAAAAGCATCCTTTTCGTCATCCTTTGAAAAAAGGTACCTTTCTTTTATTTCCTTGCCACCAAGAATCATCAGACCGGCATTGAGATTCTGGATTGTGATTCCTAGATTATTTGATAGATATATGATTAAATAACTGGGTAATTGGACCGATTTAAAGGTTTTCAGCCATTCTTCCCGTTTGTTTATATCAAATTTTTCAATAGCAGGAATTTCGGGATTTGCCCCTGTTTTATAATCAATAATATAGTATGAATCACCTTCCCTATCTACACGGTCGATTTTACCAACCATCTTTACACATTTACCATTGGATAATTTAATACTACACTCAGATCGGAATTTGCGATTTGGTTTGTATATTGGATTTTTATTACCTTCTATTTCCACGATTACCCTTCGTGAAAAATCTTTATCTTGATAAAAATTCAATACTTCAGACATTCGCTTTTTAATTTGCATTTTGATTAGATACAAAGACCCCTCAGATGAATTCTGAAATCTTTCATTAAAAACCTCTTCCACGATGTCATCCATCGTTTTATAATCTTCTTTTTTTATTACTAATGATTGGCCAATCCGGGGGGTAAAAAATCTTTCCAAAACACTGTGGACAATACCACCTATTTTAAGTGCATCAGGTTCTCCGCTGATTTCTTCTCTGGCACTCAATCCCACAACTTCACTGTAATAAAAACTCAATGGACACTGCAAATACACATCAAGCTTTGTTGGTGTGAAATTTAGATTATCTGTAATGTATTGAACAATATCTTTTGTTTTTTCAATAGATGCTGGCTCTTTTTGAGAAAATTGCACATTGAAAAAGATGTCATTCTTTGTGATAGATAATTTACCTGCTTTTTGCTGTTGTTTCCAGAGCAATTTTTCAACAAATCGGCTCTTTTCTTTATCCGCTCCCTCAATATAAAATATATGAACTTCCTTTGCACCGGCTAATAGTGTCTCAAAATAGTAACGGAATATTTTTTCACTTGCTTCATAAGTTGGTAATCCAAGATACGCACGGATACCGTGGGGAAGTATGGTATCTTCTTTTTTCGTATTGGGAAGAATCCCCTCATTAACATCAAGTATATAAACATTGTCAAATTTTATATTCCTTGTCTCCAGAAAGCCGAGCACCTGCAGGCCCCTGACTGGTGTTCCAGAGAACGGATAACTTACTGTGCGCAGAAAATTCTTCAACAGTCTAAAATAACTATCGGTCTCTTTAAATCTTTCATTTTTCAAATCAGAAGTTTTCAATTCATAAATAGATTCAAGCACAGTCCTGATGAATGGTGCAGTAAAGGGATGTAAGTTTGCCGGACTATTGTCTGATATAAAAGAAAAGAAAGTTAAAAATTTATCGGTGAAATCACCAATATCCTTTATATCTTCAAAAGGCTTTACAAGTGTTTTATGTATCATATGCAGATGATTTTTAATCTTTTCCTGGTCAATTCTGAGATTTTTATATTTCTTTAATCTTTTAAGACACTCTTCAATAATTTTCTTATTGTCTTCTATCTCATCAAGGGTAATGAATCTTCTTTGCTCCTCCATAAAATTATCTTCGATAGTATGAAAGATTATCCTTGTCACATAACTTGCATTTTCAAAATAGATATTCTTCACATATGGATGTAATACAAATTTAAAGTATGAGGGAACATAATATTCTTTTCCCTGTTTTGTTTCTAAAAGTTCTGAAAGTATTTGAATGATTGCATAGACCGGAGTGCGTGATATAGGATAACCCATTGAAATATTATATTCTTTATTAGTAAATCCAACTGTATGCTGAACAACTGGGAATAGGGTATCGGCAAGCGGTAAGACGATTACATCTTTACAAGTGAAATCGGTCTTCCTGCTAATCAGTTGATTGAGTTTAAAGACCTCACTGTGCACATCCATTGCCTGATAGAAATTTATTTCTGGTGGTTCCTTCTCAATATTCACTTCGCTGACATCAATTTTAAGTTCTTTCAAAGTTCCATCAATACCCGATCCTTTCTGAAAGATAAAAATTACGCGCTCATCCTGGGCAAGATATGATAGCATTCTCTTTTCTGAATTGGTTAAGGCAAAAAATCCGACAAATATGATTTTTTTGAAAGGACTGAAATCAACATTATTAATTTCCTTTCCAACTTTATTATAACGCAAGGAACGAGTTGAAAGATTGAGTTTATGTAGTTGCTCATAAAATAATTCATAAAGTCGTGAGAGTTTAATTAAATTTTCGCTGATCTTCGGAGGTAATTGTTCACCAGCAATTTCATCAATCTCTCTTAATTTTGAAGGTTTGATCTCCTCTATATTCATTTCCTCAAAATCCGCAAATAATTTGAAACACCAGAGGAGAAACTCATCAAGATACAATTGGGATTCTTTAAGATCAATGAGTCTTTCAGATTTATTCAAATTGAAAATTATTGGTGCGCTATCTATAGGACCTGCCATACGGTCTACATAACCCAGAAGTTCTGTATATACAAAATCAATGAACTCATCCATTGATAGAATTTTTGGTGAAACAAATGGCTGTTTTATTTTCTCGGCAATATATTTTCTCAAAAAATGTCCGGGCCTCTTACCCGGGAATACGATAATATTTTGTGATATTTCTTCTAACTTTTCAAGCAAAATATTGCCGGTAAATTCAATTATATCAAGACCCTGGGAAAGCAAATAATTTTTTTTCATTTTATTTTAATTATTTTTTTTGTTTCAATAAATGCTATATAACCCACAACTTCTTTCTGTTGATTAAGATTTCTCAGCATAATTATATAGTTTTTTAGTTGTGTATAGTAATAATCAAATTCTTCAGTGCCGGTTTTGAAGTCAATAACTGTTACTCTATCCTTATCAATCACTACCCGATCAAATCGATATAATACACCGTTTTCATTCACATACTCAATCTCCTGTTGCACCTGTCTATCTGGCTTTTCTTCAAACCACTCTTTTACTATATCAATATTTAAAAAATCCAAAATCGTCTTTTTCACTTGTTTAAAGTCATAAATCTCTTTATATCGTAGCGAAATCAACTTAATAATTTCATCAAGTTCTTTATCAATGTTATCCTTAATAAATATTAGATGTGCCATAATCTCATGGAAGAATTCACCCCGCTTTGTTTCTAAAATCCTCTTGATTGACCAACCCTTGCTATCCTCTTCAATAAACTCTATTTCACACTTTACAGGAATTTTTATTTCAGTGGGCTCTGGTTTACTAATCTTTTCTTCAGATGGTGCTAACTTTTCGCCATTTTCAAATTCTTCAAAAAGGTCAATGCACGGATTGTGGTATTGATCATCCCTTTTAATCACAATATTATATAACTCATTCATCGCCCGGGTATTAGCAACATATGTAAGATTGAGAGATTGTATCAATTCATCCTGGTTTTTTTCAGAATAGATTCTGTTCAGTTCCGGAAATTTATCAGCAAAACTTTTTGTAATATAATATATTCTCAAATTTCCTTCATCCTTCTCAAAGAACATCACAGAATTCCGATCTTTTTCATCATAGAACATATTTATGACCACCGGGAAGCCAAGCCCTTTTGCTTTATGGAATGTCATTACTTTAACTGCATCAATATAATCAGGGAGCATAACATTAAGAATAGAATCCTCTTCATCTTCTGCAACGAGTTTCAAAAAATCCTTTATATTATTCATTCCTCTCGCCTCAATTGTGCTTATCGCCTCCAGGAATCTAATCAAGAAGCCGGTTTCTTCTTTAAAATGTTCAAAGATTTTAAAGGTTCTGAAGCACTGACATACCAAATCATAAAGTGGATAAAATCCAACTTTAGTAAAAAGGTCTTCAAAGAATATGCTCCACAATGAAGAATATTCAAGACTTTCTCTAAAATATACATAAAAATTCTCCACAGTATTCTTGGGTTTCGACACCTCCATTATGAATTTAAATATCTCTTCGCGCTTGATTCTTCTACCCCGGGATTCTACTGCCCGAAGAAATATATCACCCGTAATAAAGGTTGCAAAACTAAGATTATCAATCGGCGTATCAAGAAATTTTAGAAGGTTTACAATCTCCATTATTATCTTCCGCTTTCTGACATTCAAAGAACTAAACGAAGCAGTATCAATTGAATTTTCAGTCAACCATTCAACAATTTTTTCAACATGTTTATTTTTACGGGCTAAGATTGTAATATCACGAGGTGAATATCTTTTAAGAACATCAGCCAATATTTCCAGAAGCACCTGCTTTTCTAACTCTTCATCGTTTTTCTCTAAAATGACCGTTTTAACATAACCTTGATATTCTTTTTTTGCCTCCTGTGTATAATCGGTCAGACCGGTTCGGTCTTCTCTCAATTGTATTACATCCTTAATTTGCTTCAATCTATCTTTAAAAATACTATCAACATAGGATAATATTACATTCCCGCTGCGGAAGTTCTCTTTAAGAGGAATAATTCGGGCATTGTCAATAACATTCGGTGGCAGATATGATGTGCTATACTGGTCTTTATTCTTTATCTCCTGGATAATCTTTCTCATAATCCGATAGTCAGCCTTACGGAATAAATAGATTGCCTGTTTCATATCACCGACAGCGAAGAAAGAACCGCCTTTAGCATAAGATTCAAAGAGCAGAGGCTGAATATTCTCCCATTGGACACGGTCTGTATCCTGAAATTCATCAAGCAAAAAATGATAAAGTGTATCACCAAGGCGATAATAAACCTCTGGCACATTATCGCGTCTTAAATATTCTGCAAGTATCTTGTTAATATCATCAAAATGGATTATCTCTTCTTTTCGTTTTTCTGTATTAAGCGCCTTTTTGAATTTTTCATAAAAAATACCATAGTGAAAATAATGCGATTTTGAATAGAGCAAAGCCAGTTCTTCAACAATCTGGGAGAGATTTCCACAAGAATCAATTAATTCCTGGGATAATCCGGATTTTTTAAACCACAGGGATTGCGTATCAAATGCGCTTATCAGTCTTTTTATATCCCAGTTTTGCATTGCATTATGTATATCCTTTTTTATTCTATTTTCTAATCCATTCTTTATAAATTTATTGTAAATCTCAAAAATACTTTTAAATTTTTTTTGCATCAATTCTGTGTTATCCTCAAATTCAATCTTTTCTAATGCCTTTCCTTCCTCTTGAAGAAAATCTTTAAATCTATTAATAATTTTTGGCACAGGATTCCAGGGGAAAGAATCTACTTCCTGATTTAAAAGTTCAAGAAATCGCTCCAATTCTTCAAATGAATTTCTATCGTTTATACCATTCAGAACAATAGAAAGAGTTGATTCAGCAAGCACATCATAGGATTGAGTAATCTCAATTTCCGGAGGCATACCTATTTCATGGGCTGAGGCACGCAAAATACGACTCATAAAACTATCAATCGTCTGGATATGAAAATCTGACCAGTGCTCAAGGATATTTTCCAGAACTATTCTGGCTTGATCTGTTATTTGTTCCGGGTTTAGATCCACAAGTTCCAATGTCTGTCTTCTTTCTTCACAATCAATGCCCAAGGCAAGTTTTTTAAGCCAGTCAAGAATTCTTTGCTTCATCTCCCTTGCCGCATTGTTTGTAAAGGTAATTGCCAGTATGTTACTTAAATTATTATGACGGACTCTTTTTGAAAGAATGTATTGCACAAAACGCTGAGTAAGTGTATGTGTCTTACCTGTCCCGGCTGAGGCATCAATTATCAAAACATGGGGAAATTTTAAATTAGTATCTTTATCTAATATTACTTTCGCTTTACTCTTTGCCTTCATAGTCCTTTTAAATGATTCCAAAATCTTATTAATTAATTATAAACAAATTTTTCTAAAAATCAACGAAAAACAGACAAATCAGTATTGACTTTTTGTCATTTCTATATATAATAGGTTTAAGTCTAAAAGGAGATAGAATGGAAATTAAGATATTAAATCAATCAATACTTGATTTTGAGGGAGATTTACTCATAGTGAATCTATTTGAAGGGATAAAGTCTCCAGGCGGGGCAACCGGTGCGGTTGATAAGGCATTGAATGATGCTATAACAGACTTAATTAAAAATGAAGAGATTACCGGTAAACTTGGTGAAACGATCATATTCCCAACTTTTGGGAAATTAAAGGCAAAAAAGATAATGGTGGTAGGACTTGGCAAATCAGACAAATTCGGCATTGATGAAATAAGGAAGGCAAGCGGTTCTGCAGCAATGGCTGCAAAAAAGGCAAAGGCAAAAAAAGTGGGCACGATAGTCCATGGTGCAGGTATCGGTGGATTAGAACTAGAGATTTGCAGTCAGGCACTTGCTGAAGGCACGATACTTGCCTTGTATGAATTTAATGTTTATAAAAAGCAGGAGAAGACAGAAATCAAGGAATTTGCCATTGTTGAGATGGAAAAAACCAAGATTGAAAAGATAAAAAAGGGTGTTCAAATCGGTAGAATTCTTGCTGAATCGCAGAACATTTCAAGAGATTTTACAAATGAACCAGCAAATAACCTCACACCAGAAAATTTTGAAAAGAAGGTCAAAGAAATAATCAAAGATTTAGGGCTCAACGAGAAGATAAAGTTAACTGTGCTGGATAAAAAAGAGATGGAAAAACTCAAAATGGGTGCCTTGCTTTCAGTTGCCCAGGGAAGTGAGAATGATCCAAGGTTTATAGTCCTTGAATATCAGGGTGGAAAAGGTGATTTGCTCAGTCTCATTGGCAAGACCGTAACTTTTGATTCAGGCGGTATATCATTAAAACCCTCAGAAGGGATGGGTGCGATGAAGGGTGATATGAGCGGTGGTGGTGTTGTTTTTGCAACAACCCTGGCACTGGCAAGGGCAAATGCAAAGATAAATCTATTGACGATAATCCCGGCAGTTGAGAATATGCCATCAGGCAAGGCATCAAGGCCTGGTGATATAGTGCGGGCAATGAATGGCAAGACAATTGAAATAATCTCAACCGATGCCGAAGGAAGAATGACCCTGGCAGATGCCTTGTGCTATGCGGAAAAGAATGGTGCAAAGATAATCGTTGATATTGCCACCCTGACTGGTGGTTGTGCGATTGCATTTGGTGATGTCACTGCAGCAGTAATGGGCAATGACCAGGACTTGATTGACAAACTGCTAAAAATAACAAAGCAAACCGGCGAAAGGATGTGGCAACTGCCGCTGTTTGAAGAATACGATGATAAGATAAAGAGTGATGTTGCGGACATAAAAAATTCAGGTGGTAGATGGGCATCACCGATCACTGCGGGCTCATTTTTGCAGAACTTCGTTGATAAGGCAAAATGGATACACATTGATATTGCAAGCAAGGAATTTGCTGAGAAAGACCGATTTTATCAGCCCAGGGGTGCCACCGGCTACGGTGTTAGAACCCTTTTTGAATTCTGCCAGCAGTTAAATAAATAATATTAGAAGTAGCATCTTCTACTTCACAATTATAATATGGAATATTAAAATACTGCTAATGGTCAAATGAACCAGATAATGTAGTAGCAGAGTTTACTCTGCAGTTTTATAATAGGTTGCACAATTCATCCCAGAAGAAATCATAATGTAGCATCCAGTTTTAACTGGACAATTCTTCGTCCGACTAAAGTCGGATGCTACAGAAAACATAGACTTTTTAAATGGTAATTGGTTAAATGGTCAAAAAATAAATTAAATAATTTTCACCTTCTTGTCTGGGTTTCAAAAACCCGGCGGAAATGATAGCCCTGGATTGACATCGTTACTGCAATTGGAATTAATGCCGGTTTCTTGTAGAGTGTCCAGAAGAATAAACGCCAGTAATACAATCTTTCTTTACCTATAACCCCAAGATACCAGATAGACCTGAAAAATGCATTAAGATGCACAAACCGAAAATAAACAGGCCGTAACCTTGGCGGTTCAAAATCCTTTAAGAACTTCTTAACCCGCTCATAGTAGTATTCAGGAGAATAGATATGGGAAAGGACATCTTTGTAGCCAGCAATTAAGGTCTTATAATCCATCCTGGGAATGAAGTTCAATGAAAAGTCCGTGTTATCGCCTGTAGTTTCTCGTAATAAACGATTTTCAGATTTGAGCCGTTGATAAAGTTGAGAACCCTTGCCCGCATTGAGCAAACCGACCATCGCAGTTCCAATACCTGTATCCTGGATGAATTCTGCCAAACGCACAAAAATTGATTCCGGGTCATTATCAAAACCAAGGATAAATCCTGCCTGAACTTCAATGCCCGCCTTCTGAATTTTTTTTATATTAGCAACCATATCCCGACCCACATTTTGATTCTTACCACACTCACTCAAACTTGCTTCATTAGGAGTCTCAATACCAACAAAGACAGTCTGAAACCCAGCCCTTACCATCAACTCCATCATCTCCTCATCATCCGCAATATCAATGGAGCACTGTGTAGAAAAGGTAAATGGATATCGGTGTTTTGTCATCCATTCAATAATCGCAGGCAAAACCTCTTCTTTCAGTTTTCTCTTGTTGCCAATAAAATTATCATCCACAAAAAAGACTGCATCACGCCAACCCCACCTATACAGGGATTCAAGTTCGTTTATCATCTGCCCTGCATTTTTCGTTCTCGGCTTGTGCCCATTGAGTGCAGTGACACTACAAAATTCACAATCAAACGGACAACCGCGCGAATACTGGATAGACATCAAGCTATATTTTCTCTTGTTCACAATCCGCCAGAGCGGAATAGGTGTTCTGGTAATATCAGGAAATTCCTTTTGCCTGTAGATACGCGCCGCCTTGCCATTTCTCAAATCATCAATAAATTGTGGCATAATATCTTCAGCCTCACCAAGAATAAAGTGATCAATGCCTTCAAATGACTCATACTCAGTAGTAAAGAGTGGACCTCCGGCGACAATCTTAACCCCTATTTTTTTACAGCGTTCAATGAGCATCTTTGCTGATTCCCGCTGGAGTGCCATTCCGCTGATAAATACATAATCTGCCCAGCGCAGATGTCTATCTTTCAATCTTGTTGTGTTCATATCAATAAATCTCTTTTCCCATTCTTCAGGAAGCATTGCTGCAACAGTTAATAGTCCCAGTGGTGGTGAAGCTGATTTTTTGGAGATAAATTTCAAGGCATATTTAAAGCCCCAGAATGTTACTGGGAAACCTGGATAGACGAATAAAATCTTCATTCTATTCTACCCAATCTTGCAAATTTTTTATACTGAATTTGTTTTGTTCCATATATTATTATATGTATTTATTCAAAGATGTCAATAGGCAATTCAACCTGATTTCTCTCCACTTTTTCCGATAACAAGTAATCACCTTACTCCCATCATCAGAAAAAGTAGTTGCAGACCGCCACACCTCCTGGCGGTTTTCTCTGCATAAATCCACAATAAGAAGTTGTAGTTGCCAAGATTGCTCGGTATTAAAAAGGTCAAGCAAGCTTGACCACTACAGATCTGATCCATCCTCATTTTCTCCAATTATTGCTGGTGATAATGGAAAGTGATTAAAACTCGGTTCACAGTGCACCAGCCATCACAAAGTCCAGCAGGATTGCATTTTCGGTATTTCGTCAATTGGCGAAATACCGAAATAGGTCCTGAAGATAATACCAAATCCCCTAATCACCCTTTATAACCCTTATTACAATTGGATTTTTATAAAATCCTATTATTCCATTATTATAAAATTATCGAATAATCAAATATGTTTTTTAATGTAGCGTCCTGTTTCAACTGGACGATTATTATTCGTCCGTCTGAAGTCGGACGCTACAGAATGGTAAAAATGAAAAAATTTTAACCGAAAAGAATAGCAGGCTGTTATTCTTCTCGGAATTTATTCCAGAATTGTTTCATAATAACAAATTCAATTACCATCTATTGATTTTTTATATTTTTGAAATATTATAATATTATGAAAGGAGTTGATATTGGGTGATATAAGCCAAAAGAAGTCTTCAATTATCATTGAAGACCTGAGGTGTGAATATAGAATAAGTCCTCTTGGAATAAGCAATAAAAGACCGCGCCTGAGCTGGAAATTAAAATCAGTAGAAAGAAATCAGAAACAGACCGCATATAGGATACTGGTCGCAAGTAAAAAAGATTTGATTGAACAAGACATAGGCGATTTATGGGATACTAATAAAATAAATTCAAATCAAACCAATAATATTGTATACTATGGAACAGATTTAAAATCGCGCCAGATTTGCTGGTGGAAGGTTATGGTCTGGGATAAAGCTGGAAACCCTTCAGATTGGAGCAAAATTTCTTTCTGGACTATGGGGCTTTTAAGTAAAGAAGAATTTCAGGGTAACTGGATTTTTTATGATACCCATCAGTATAACGAAGATAAGGATTTAATCTTACCACCTCCTCCATATCTGCGCAAAGAATTCTCAATCAATGGTAAGGTTTTAAGAGGCACAGTCTCTATAACTGCCCTGGGTCTTTTTGAACTATACATCAATGGTAAAAGAATCGGAAATGACATATTTACACCGGGCTGGTCTGACCCAAAACATAGAGTATATTATCTTACTTATGATGTAACAGATGTCTTAAGGAATGATCAGAATGCAATCGGTGTTATACTCAGTGATGGGTGGTATGCAGGATATGTTGGATTTGGGCTCCTTATGAATATCAGAAATGGTCGGGAATATTATGGTAAATATCCGGCATTACTGCTCCAGTTAGAAATAGAATATCAGAATGGAGAAACAGAGATAATAAAGACCGATGATACCTGGAAGGCAAGTATCGGACCGATAAGATATAGTGATTTTTTAATGGGTGAAAAATATGATGCTACAAAAGAACTCACTCGTTGGTCTGAACCAGGATATGATGATTCAAAATGGAAATGTGTGCAAATAAGAGAAGAGATAACAGGAAATATAGAAGCTTATCCCACAGAACCAGTCCGGGTGATAAAAGAGGTACAACATGTGGATATTAGAAAATTAAAGGATGGTGTTTTTATCGTTGATATGGGGCAGAACTTTGCAGGGAAAATTAGGCTACGGGTTAAAGGTAAGCGTGGAACAGAGATTGTGATGAGGACTGCAGAGATGTTAAATAAAGATGGTTCAGTAATGACCGAGAACCTTCGTAAGGCAAGGTGCACAGATATATACATCCTTGCCGGAGATGACAAAGAAGAGGTTTGGGAATCCCATTTTACATATCATGGTTTCAGATATATTGAGATAACTAATTTCCCCGGAATTCCAGATAGAAAGTCTGTAACCGGACTTGTTATTAGTTCAGATTTAGAAGTGACAGGTTCATTTGAATGCTCAAATGAACTGGTTAATCAAATCTATCGCAATATCATTTGGACACAACAGGCAAATTTCATGGACATTCCAACTGATTGTCCGCAAAGGGATGAAAGAATAGGATGGTGTGGTGATGCACAAATTTTTATTAAATCTGCAACCTATAATAGAAATATCGTAACATTTTTTGAAAAATGGATTACCAGTTTGAATGACGAACAATGGCCAGACGGTAATTATCCAAACTATGCACCTGACCCATTCAAGGTTGATAAATCATCAAGCCCGGGCTGGCGTGATGCAGGTATTATCTGCCCCTATACAATTTATAAGGTATACAATGACATCCAAATTATTGAAAAACACTATCCAAAAATGAAGGCATTTATAGATTTTCTAAAAAATCGGACAGATAAAAATCTACTGGTCATCAAAGAACCCTGTTTTGGAGACTGGTTGCATTTAGGACCGAAAACTCCAGACGATTTGCTTGCAAACCTTTATTATTTTTATGATTTAAAACTGATGAAAGAGATGGCGCTTGCTATTGGCAAGGATGATGATGCAAAGAGATACTCAGAACTTGCGCAGGTGGTGAGAAAGGCATTCTTAGAAAAATATATAAATGAAAATGGAATTTTTATAAATGAAACACAGACTGTCTATGCTATGGCACTTTATATTGACATTCTGCCTGAAGATATGCAAAGCAAAGCAGCAGGAAGGCTTTTTGAACTTATCAAAGAAGCAGGCTGGCATTTAGATACGGGATTTCTCGGTATAAAACATCTCCTTCCTGCCCTTTCCAGATTTGGTTATGATGATGTTGCCTGTAGATTGATATGTGATAAGACATTTCCTTCCTGGGGTTATGAAATATTAAATGGTGCTACGACGATATGGGAAAGATGGGATAGTTATACAATTGAAAAAGGCTTTCAAAATCCAGAAATGAATTCATTCAGCCATTATGCATTTGGCTCGGTATGTGAGTGGATTTTTGGATATTTGGCAGGGATAGATACTGATGGTCCAGGTTTTAGAAATATAATAATCAAACCCCATCCCTGTAAGCAATTCTCTTTTGTAAAGGCAGAATATGATTCAATAAATGGCAAAATCAGTGTCTACTGGGAACAAAAGGATAAAATTTTCGAATTAAAGGTATCAATACCCTGTAATGTATCAGCGACTATTTATCTACCGGCAAGAAATCCCGATAGTGTAAAAGAAAATGGTAAAAAGATTGATGGAAAGGAGATAAAATTTTTAGGAATGGAAAAATGTTATGGAGTATACTCAACAGGTTCAGGTGAATATCACTTCATTTCTTTTTGACTATTTTATTTATTAATCTCTGTCTTTCTGTTTGTATCTCAATAAAATACACGCCATCAGCCATATCAGAAATATCAATGCAGTGCTGGTTATGTAATCGCTTTACAATCTGTGCCAATGCATTGTAGACGATGAAGTCGGTCTTAACCAGGTCGTTATCATTAAAGAAGATTATCCCCCTTGTCGGGTTTGGATATAATGCAATTCTTTTTATTTTATGATCATTGCCATTTTCTGTTTTTATCGGTTGATTATTTAATGGGGTATCACACCGTCTCAACTGGAATTGCCTCTTAAAAAATGGCTTTGTAGTATCTATTACATTAGCAGAATAATAAACCCAGACCTCATTGTTTCCAACATAGGGCTCGGGTTCTGATACATTCAAGGTGCTATCAAATTCACTCAATAGCCAGAATCGTTGGGTATCAGCATCTATTGTGACCATCCAGATCTCTCCAGGCTCATTAAATGTGGTATTGAAAAAATTACCATCCCAGTTATTTATCTGGAATGCTGAATACAAATGACCATCAAAAAGGAATGGTTCATGGGATTGATTCAAGGATGGGGTATCAAGATGGACTGATTGGGGCACAACGATTTCATCCAAGATAAACATTGAACCAAAGGAATTCCTTTTATAAAAATAGGCAGTGTCAGATGCATTAATACCACTCATAAAATATTGCTCATTTGTAAAAGGATTTAATGCCGAATTCCCATCAATCTTATTTGCCGGATCATTGGTAACAGGAATCGCCTGGTTTTGTGGGGTATAGGCATTAAATTCTTTTGCCTGAACCCTATTGCTCTGGTCCTTATAACCATAGGTCAAATAATGACTCCCTTTTATCCATCTTGGCACAATGATATCCATTGGTATAGGCAGGGGATACATACTCGGTTGCTCTTCTATTAGATAATCATTTGAGGGATTATCCAAATCTAACAGGTGCAATTGGAAATAAGAATTTTCAGGAGTATTCTGAGAAAAACCATTTACACTATCATTGTAGATATAACTTACAAAACGTCTGTTTATCCCGGGAAGTTGTGAGGCATAGAATACCCTTCTTTTGTTTACTGCAGGAAGCGGTATATCGGTAACAATTCCTGAGGTAGGACTGGTTGGTCTAACAAACTTTATCTGACCATTAAATGTTGCACCGACATAATAAGATCCAATACTATCAATGCCCCAGTCTCCTGGTCGGGCATATATATTTGAGTAGAATGGACTGAAACCTTTGCCATTTGGTGGTATTAGGTCACCAGTATTAGGGTCAATTCCACAGTGCCAGACCCTGCCTAACACTCCAGTTGCGGTATCAACTTCTATCCAGACCATATAATTGCCAACCGGTGATATTTCAGGATTTACATAGTTTATACTGGGGTCACCAATCCGGACATCATTTGGAAAGAATAATTGTTCAGCAAAGAGGAATAAAGAAATAGATAGAATTGATAATAAAAACAGTCTTATCTTCATAGGATATCTCCTTATTTTTTGACGCTAAAATTTTTAGAATGGTTTGATGCATAAACTATTTAAGAATAATTTTAACGACCCTTTGATAAAAACAGCAATTTTTTAATTTGAGAAGAGTTATTCACATTCATTCTTAGAAAGAATACCCCTGATGGCACAGAATATCTATTATCATCTTTACCATCCCAACTAATAATATACTCTCCGGAATTCTGGTATTTATCCACCAGTGTCTTAATCAATTGCCCAGCAAGATTATAAATCTTCAGTTCTACCTGAGATGGTTTTTTTAATATATATTTTATGTATGTTGATGTAGTAAAAGGATTTGGATAAACCTGACTGAGTAAGATGCTTCCATCAGAAATTTCTGTTTCGGCAATCGCAACCGGTCCCCAGACTGTGAGTCTTAAAGGTTCCTTTATCAATAAAAGACTGTTGATTGTAAGCAATCCTGAAGTATCTACACTTACAGTCCCGCCCTGGAGGGTCTCGCCATTTGCTACCCTTACAAGGTCCCAGGCATAGATAAATCCAGGCTGGGGCTGAAACCGCTGTAATCTACGCAGAGTGACATCAGCCAAAATTGTATCAGCATCTGGTATATCATTTGGATCACTTGACTGGTAAACAACCCACATAATCACTGACCATCTATCTGGATTATCAATGATACTACCCGGGTCCCATTCCAGATAACCACCCCATGTTCCCCAGGGGTCTCCATTATTAGGGTCTCCATTCCCAGGGTCAGGCTGTCTTCCTGGTGTTATTAGGTCTAAATCCATATTTGAAAATGCTGGAAAAGATTGGTTATTACGAAATCGTGTTAGATATGTGAGTTTGAGATGTTCTGAAAATCTAAAATGTGCGCCGACCCAGTTTAAATGTTCGCGTTCATCCCAGTATAATGCAAAACCAGTCCTGGATGAATCCAGTTGTCTGTACATACCAGGCTTTTCTGTCCAGGTCGCATTTGTATCATTCTTGCCAGAGACGATTAGTGCAAATGGCCAGTCAGGATGTGGTTGCTGGAGTCTCCACTCCTCATCAAGGAGGTCATAAATTCCAGGGGTGCCATCAAAATTTGTAGGAAGATTCTGATTTGGAGTTCCAAAAACTGGATAGACCCGGTACTGGTCATTTAAGACTTTAATCCCTTTTATCACAGGAACATAGGATAAGCCAGCACTGAATAAATCAGGTTTTAACTGGGTATGGAGCAATGTTCCGGTTCCACCCATACTGATTCCATTCACAGATATCCTATTTGAGTCTATCGGCAAATTTCTCTTAAGCCATTCTATTTCCCACCAGAGCCTTCGTGCAGTATAATTTACTACGACTGCGGAATTATTCGGAAGTGAAAAAACAAGAGGATTGAATGTATTGGCATAGCCAGCCCAGAAGGTATTATACTCAACAAATACTCCAAAATGCCTTGCCGGAAGGAAATCATCAAGGGTAACAAATAGACCATTTGAAAGTAGACTTTTGAAAACCAATCCTTCTTCAATAAGATTACTACCACCGCCATGGAGTCCTACGACCATCGGTAAGTTAACAAGCGAATCACCCCTTTTTTAGACTGCAAAATTAAAACCCAAACCATTGCTGTATTGATTACCCATCTCTGGATAATCCTGACGTCCAGCATTATAATTTGCCCTGCCATCAATCCAGTGACTATAAATTTTGACTATGGAATCCTGATACTGCATTATACAGGTAACCGGCTCCATTGTCTCTTGAATAGGGCCAATTGTATTACTTGAAGAGGCTATTGTATCATTGAACAAAACCACTGCATAATAACTCGTCCTCACACTATCAGGGGTTACAACAAAATATGCTTCATTAGTTCCTACGGTTATTAAACCTCCAAGTGTATCAGGTATCTTCCAGCGGGCATTAGAAACATATTGTTGAATCCGCTTGTTCTCACCATTGTTGGCAAATACCCTGCCGATTCTGGTAGCATTGCTAAGTGAATTAATGGGTTGTGGACTCCTGTATATTTCATAGGTTGTGTCCGGCGGAATCGTTCCTGAATGTTCCCAGATTAGAAATGTCTGTCCCTGTGTATGCCAGCCCCTTAAATTCTGCTGGGCATAGGCAAAACTAAACGCACATATAAGAACTATAATTTTCAAAAGGTATCTTTTAACCATTATGCCTCCCTGCTATGGGGAATAGCCACCTCTTATTTTAAAATTTTTAATGAAACAAATTGTCCAACCTTTTCAATACCAATTAAATTATCCATAAAAATTCAACCCTGTCAATCTATCAGATAAGCCAGATGTCTCGGACAGGGACAGTCCGCCAAGGTGCGTGGCGGACTGTCCCTACATAGTCCTTATATATAAATTCTGAATTATAATTCACTATCCGCTATGATGCTTGGCAAAAGTGGCGAAATACCGAAATAAGGTTTAAAGAAATTACCGTATACCTCAACCATCATCAATCACCCCTCATACCCCTTTATAACCATTCTCAAGATTGAATTTAAGCAGTAAGGTTTTTATAAAATTTTATTATTCCATCATTCTAACCCGGATTATTCATACTGAAAGTCATTGACTTTTTATCATAGACGCAATGACAAAAAGAAAAAAACAGAGTGTCAAAAAATTTTGCGCTTAAAAAATGACGCAGTCCCGCTCCTGGACCGCGTTTGAGCGAAATTTATAAAAATGGTATGAATAGTCCGGGCTAAAACTATCAACCAATCAATAATGTTTTGATGTAACGTCCGGTTTTAACTGAACTATTCTTCGCCCGACAGAAGGCGGATGCTACAGAAAACATAGACTTTTTAAATGGTAATTGGTTAAATGGTTGAAATGTAGTGACAACCCATGTGGATTCTTTTTCAAAAATTATGCTTTTTTTAATTATTCCATTATAATGCTACAAATTTTTGAGGGATTTTAAGAATATTCTTACTACATCTTTATCAAACTGAATCCCGGAAAGTCTTTTTAATTCCATAATTGCCTGGTCTTTAGTAAAGATCTTGCGATAGGGTCTTTTTGAGGTCATCGCATCATAGGCATCAGCAACTGCCAGGATTCTTCCAATTAAGGGAATCTCATCATCATCAAGACCTTCTGGATAACCCGACCCATCATAAAATTCATGATGGGTCTTGACACCATTTAATATTTCAGGAATATCTGTAAAACCCGATAAGATATGATAACCCCTTAAAACATGTTTATCTATCTCCTCTTTCTCTTCTTTTGTCAAAGGCAAGGGCTTATATAAGATTGCCTCATCAATCCCAATCTTACCCAGATCGTGTAATAATGCACTTACCTCAACCATCACCAGTTGGTCTTTTGAAAAACCCATCTCTTGAGCAATCATTAGAGCATACTTTGCCACCCGCTGGCTATGCCCATCTCTATAAGGCACAATGCTATCAAGGGTCTTACCAATTTCCCTTAATTCCACCAATGCCTTTTCTGGCTCATTTTTTAATGCCTGCACAATCTCTTTTAAACAGGCAATCAAGACATCAAGATAAAGATGCTCCAGATTTCCTCCCTTCAACTATTAAAAAGGCGGAGAACATCTCCGCCTTTTTAATTATCATAACCCATTATTTTTATTTATTAGCCCGCTATTTTACCTCAATAAGATAACCTTTTCCGTTTGCTTAGACACACCAGTATCCAACTGCACGAGGTAAACACCGGTAGGTAGTTTATGACCGAAATCATCAGTGCCATCCCACATTATTGACAATTTGTAATTGGTTAAATGGTTAAATTGTTTCACCAATCTGCTTGTTGCGTCGTAGATTTCTAAACTAACCGTTGAACATTTACCATTGACCGTCAACTGTTCCTCCTGAAACCTGGGTCTAATTTCTATCTTCTCGGTGAATGGATTCGGATACACCAATAAACTGATTGCCATCGGTTTACTTGCCCGTTCAAAGATACCTACACCCACATTGTTTTTGAACAGATGGGCTTCGCCATTATAATAATCAGATAATAATAGATCCATATCTAACGAATAGTAATACTTAAATATAAGTTGACTTCCTGCCGGGATAGAATCCCTAAATGAAACCCAGCCCGATTTCAGATTGCAACAATACCCGGTAAGGGGCACAGAATCACCATTTATCGTTATCCTTTCAATCTTCTGAACCGGAATTATAGAGAGATAAAATAATTTTTTTGTGCCATCCGCGATGATTGTATCCTCTCTATACACTACACCATCCTGGTCAACATCGCCCAAATCAATGCCCAACCCACCGGTAACCGTAGCGGAATGCCAGGTGTAAGAAGGATTGAGGTTGCCGTTATTATTCTCATAACAAGAACCAACGTCTCCATTATTAACAGCCCAGTCAAGATAACTGTCATTATTTAAATCACCGAAGATACTAAAACCCGAGACGGAGGCATCATTTGAAATCCAAGAAGGATTAGATTCAAGACTATCGTGAAAATTCATAAAGACAACATTGTAGTTAGTATCAACAAACCCGCAGGAGACGCCGAGATCAAGCCAGCCGTCTTTATTTACATTCGCAACCGATAACCGTATCGCTATAAGATCAACTGCCATTACTTGCGACCTCCAGGATGCCTCAGTTTCTAATGCACCATTACGGTTATAATAGACCCTCACAAGCGGATACTGTTCATTTATTGCACCAACTGCAAAATCCAGGTCTCCATCATTGTCAAAGTCACACCACTCGCCACTGGTACCACTACCAGAAGATGCAATCCAGACCGGATCCCTTGTTAATATCCCATTATCATTTCTGTAGACCTTTGATCTACCGCCTGGTAAATAGTAGGTAGCAACTGCCATATCCAAATCACCATCATTGTCTAAATCACCGAATGCTGGCGAAATATGAAAACCCATATCATTAGACTGCCAAGATGGGGTATCCTCAATCACTCCAGAATTATTGAGGTAGAGAAAGTTATACCATCCTTCATAAACTGTTATGACTTCTGGATAACCATCGCCAGTAATATCAGCAAGTCCAACACCCCATATTGAGTGGTTATAGGCTTGTGATGTCCAATAAGGGATTGAATCAAGGTAGAAAGTCCTCGCATCTTGTTCTTTTACAATAGCTTCATCTTTGCTGGCAGTGGAAGGTAATAACCCTTTTGCCATCAGTAAAGCACTCACAAGGTCATTTGGTCTCTTACTAAACATAACCGTTCCGGTCCTGCCAAACACTATCCAACACAGAACGAATAATTAGTATTTTTTGATTTTTAACATCTAATTCCCCTTTTTTAAAGTTTGCATAAAAAGTCTACTCACTTTTAACTGTCCCAAGACTTATTATCGTAAAATCATAGTTATTATAAGAACCAAAACTGGAACCAGCACAATAGATATTACCGTCAGCACCATAAATGATTGACCGCGCAGCATCAGGGGAATGGTGGATATCATCATATAAATAAGTCCATCTCAATGTTCCGGTGTTGGTAAGACTGATAACTATAATATCATCCTTTGTTTGATTGCTTATGCTATAGCCTGCTGCATAGATATTCCCATCTGAACCATATACAATAGAATCAGCACAATCAAGAGAGTTACTTTCACCATTGAAGCGATAAATAAAAGCCAGGATGCCATTTGAAACCTTTACGACTGTAAAATCACGCTTCGTGCCGAGTCCTGTTGAAAATCCGGCCGCATATATCCAGCCGTCAGCACCATAGGTAATACTATTTGCCATATCTACTGAATTGCCTGGACCATTGTAACTGTAAACCCAATATAGCCCACCACTTGTAGGAAATAGAGAAATAATAAAGAAATTATAAGAGGTGGTTGGATTAAAACTCGTGCCTGCAACACAAATTTGGCCAGGAGCGATACAGATAGAATTGCCAAAATCATTGCCATTAAATGGACTATTATACCGCGATACCCACTGCGGTGTTCCTGCTGAGGACAGTTTGATTACAACGATATCCATATCCCCATTTACTCCCATACTACTCCCTGCGACATAAATATTACCTGATGAATCAGCAACCATTGCTGATGCAAAATCTGAAGAGTTTGCTGGTCCATTATATGTATAAGTCCACCTTTCGCTTCCTGAAGCGGTTAGACTGATAACTGCTATGTCTTCTCTATTGCTATTCTCATTAACAAGAGTCGTAGAGACATAGATATTACCATCTTGACCATAGATAATGGAAGCTGGCCTATCCTCCAAGAAATACCCATTAAGGTTGGGGGTATATGACCAACGTTCGGTTCCTGAATTTGTAAGACTAATAACACAAAGTTGCCTAAAACCAGGAGGATAATCATAATAGCCGACGGCGTAGATATTATTGTCCGCACCATAAACCAACGACCTGGCAGAACTTCTGTAATGAGAAAGAGAGAGAGAATATACCCATCTTAATGCACCTGTATTATTATTACTCACTATAATGAAATTTGTAAGGGTATCTCCAACATTCGTCCTACCAGCAGCGTAGATATTACCGTCTGTTCCATAAATGACGGAGTTGGCAAAATCATCACTGCTGATATTTGGACCATTGTATTGGAAGACCCATCTTGTGGTTTGACCGAAAAGAATAAATTGCATTATTAGAAAAACTGCAACTAACTTCATTTTTTGAAGACTATCCATTTTTTACCTCCTATCTAAACAAGGATAACTTTTATAGTCTTGCTTTCATTAGCGGCATTGATTTTTACAAAATATATCCCTGCAGGCAGCTGTTCTAAAGTAAATTTGATCTGCCCCGCAGATTTTACTCTACCATTATAAACAACTTTCACCAGCCGGCCAGACACATCGTAAACATCTATCTTGAGGTCCACCCCTGGGGCAAGATGATGTCGCAGAATAAATGTTTTTTTGAAAGAGATACGAGGTATAACATCCATCTCAGGAGTGATATCAAAGGTTTCATTATAGGATTCAGCTATTCCGGTTGGAGTATAAATTGCACCCAGAACCTTGATGGTGCTATAGGGAGCACCCTTGAACCCTTGATAAACAAGGAGACACTTCCCATCATTTGAGGATGTTAATTCCACAAACTCGCGTGAATATTCTGCATTTATTAATTCAACACCATTCGTATCCAGGACAATACCACCGCGTGAGATACGCGCGCCAAATAAATCGTATTTTCCGCTATTATTGCGGGCATCCTGCCAGACAACCAAAAAATTTGTCCCATCAAAGGTTACCGATGGATTCCTTCGGTTATTGGGCTGGTTTATACATACATAAATGGGTGTGGGGTCAAGGATCGTGCCGGAAGAATCTATGCGCCTCGCAAAGATTTTGTTTCCGTCTTGTTCCCTAGCGACAAGGAATGTATCCCCAGAACTGGCCAAGCCATGCCAGGGCGAATTTAAGCCAGGGGGAGAAATCTGGATTGGTGTTGAATCTATCACCACCCCATTGAAATTTACTCTGGCTCCATCAAGATCATTATATGATGATCGCCAGGTAATGAGAAATCCATTACTGTAAGGAGCGACCTCCGGTCTTGGTGCTTCAGCCATCGTCTCCGGTGCCCTTATCGTTATGTCCGCGGAGTCAAGGAGTTGTCCATCTACACCTATCCTTTTTGCAAGTATCCCCCATTGATAATTCAAAGCATAACGAGCGTAGGATACAAGAAAAATTCCATTATTATATGCGACTGAAGCATTATCATGCTCAATTTGTTCATTTGTTATCTGAATTCCGGTCGGGTCAAGGATGGTCCCATCGGCGCGTATGCGTGCTCCCCAGATATTGCTATAATCATAAATATCGGTCCAGGCACACAGGGATATCGTGTCACCCGATGCAATTGAGGGCAGTATACCGCCACGAGGTGGAGAAGAAATAGGGAATCCTTCAGGGTCTAAAACCACTCCACCTTCAGTGACTCGTGCACCATAAATTCCTTTTCTATTATCTCTATCGTCCTCATACACAATGATGTAGACTGTATCCAGAATCGCAACTTCGGGATTTTGTGAAGAATTGATTGACCGATTCAAAAGGACCCTTGTAGAATCAAGCGGATTACCGTCAGGGGCATAGCGCCGGAAATAGATATCCCAATTCGGCACTTGGTCTTCCCAAACCGTTATAAAGGTGTGATTACCAAAGGCATTATCCTGCCAAGCTTGCCAATACTGAGAAACATCAACCGGAATCCATGGGCTGTCAATAACATTACCCTTGAAATCAACCCTTGTAAGGTAAATATCAACCGGTGGATAGGTGCCCCCAGCCAGAACACCGGTAAGCCAATGGAGTGAATCACCCTGAACCACATGAGGTATCCACATAGCCCAACTACCTCGCAAGTCATGTTTCTCACCAAAGGGAATACCTTCAGGGTTGATCCTTACTGAAGAGAAATCATTCAATTGCCAACTCCAGACTGCATACCAGTCTGTACCATCAAAATCAATGACTGGCATCATAGCATTCTGATAAACAACATTAACCCCTCCAGGGTCAAGATTTATACCCTGCGATGTAAGTCTACAACCGTAAAGCCCATGGAAAGGTCTACTGTAACCCTGCCAGATAACCCAAAAATACTCCCCATTGAATGAAACATCAGGCGAACCACTATTATGGCAGAGAACCTGTTCTGATATTACTGTCCCATTTGTATCTACGAACGCAGCATGAACTCCGGGTACTCCCGTATTATTACCTGCACCCCAGACTACAAGGTAAACGCCTTCGCCGTAAGCAACATTTAGATTGTAATTTCCATTGGCTGAAATTATGAAGCCTTCAGTATCAATAACTGTCCCATCGGGCTTGATACGTGCACCGTATATAGTATAATTATTAAACCAAACGACAAAATAATTGTTTCCATCAAAACACAGAGCAGGTATATTCCCTGGAGTATGAGAGATAACAAATGGTGAAGGGAATAATATTGTTCCGTCTGGAGCAATCAGATTACCCACCAATTCCCCCCGGGTGTAATCATTCCATACTACCAGGAAATTTGTGCCACCATAAGCGATTTGTGGATACCGTTGGACTCCAGGAGCATTTGTATAATAGCGTGAGGTATCAATAAGAAACTCATTGAGGCTAAATGACAGAGATAGATTACTGTTAACCATTGTGTAGCCATATGATACCCTGTTTGATTCACCGTATTTATCAAAAAAGAGTCCTGAATGCCTCAATTTCTCAAGCGTTAGAAATTGGGCATTCGTGAATAGTGATAAAAGCAAGAAAACGATTAAACATTGTTTCATAATATCTCCTTTTGAAAAAATTATAATCCAAGTTATGTCTCATTTCAATTATCCAGGCGATTAAAAATCATCGTTTTTCAAGGAATTTTTAGGCTATGCAGTAGACAGTTGACAAATTATATATAATGTTTCCACAATGACTATAACAAGTGATTTGAAAATTAAAGCAGTAGAATATTACCTTGCTCATGATACCTCACTAAGGGCAGCGGCGCAGAAGTTTAATATTCATTACTTGAGCCTTTTTCGCTGGGTGAAGAGATATAAAGAGAATGGCAGAGATAATTTGACTGAACAGCCAGGACCATCTCGCCCTTGGAATCGTGCGGATAGAGTATTAGAGAGCATCGTGGTGTCAATGAAAGAACAGAAACCCGGGATTAGTATTCGGAGGTTACAGAATTTATTAGAATTAAAAGGAATCCACGTTTCACTAAAAGGTATCTGGGGTATCCTAAAGCGATATGGTCTTATTGAGATTTCCAACAATAGAACTACTATTTCTTATGATGTTAGATTATTCCCCAAAACATCTGAAATAAAGAGGAGTATTGAATTTGCAAGGAAACTCTTGGATGAGAATAATATCCAAGAGGCGGCGCGCATAGTCAATTCCCTTCCAGTATGCCCGGATACTGAAATTCTCAATCGGATACCGGATGAATTTCTTTCCTTAAGAAGACGGGTTGAAAAGTTTCCCTTCTTATTTGGTGCTATTCCCTTTCCTGATTATTACCGAAAAATGAGTCAATTGAGAAACGAACTTGAGAGGAACAGGAGGTATTATTCTGCAATCAGGATCGGTATTGAAGAAAGCCTCACATTACAATGTATGGGTAAACCCCAAGCAATGATGTCTTTAATACAGCACCTTGAACAGAAAACAAAAGGAGAAGCCGTATTCCCTCTACGGATGACCCTATCTCTACTGAAAGGACTGGCTTATGCCAGTCTGTTTAGAATTAATGATGCGCGAAAATGTATCACAAAATTCAGTATGAAAAGACTCACCCGATTCCCTTATCTGTATTTAGATCTTACCGCTTTTCACGCATCTATTGGAGAGATAAAGAAAGCAATCTGCTTTGCTCAGAAGGGGTTAAAAAGTGTCCCGGGCAAAAGCAGAGGGGTTTTATATGAATATCTCTGTTATCTTTATTCCCTTGCTGGTGAATATTCTAAGGCAATGGCTTGTTTAAAAATAATTGAATGAAAAAATAATAGACTAGTGATGAATAATCTTCTCGTCCAGGCACAATATTTGCTGGTTCGAGGATTGTATGAGGAGTCATTAAATTTGGCTGACAGGATTATTAACGAAGCAAAAAAGGAACAGATCATACCCCAAATTCATAGTGCATCCTTAATTCAGTCGGCGATTTTTTCTGCATTAGGAGAGCATAAGAAAGCACAAAGGTTAATAAAAAAATATATACCACTTTTAAGGAAATATAAGATGCAGAGGGATATTGCGGTAAGATAGGCGCTCCTGCAATGGACCATCCATCCAACTATTTACAATTTCCACCGATTCGTCTCATATCATTGATAAAACGGGCATCAATATCTATGAGAAAGAGCGACTATGAAAGGGCATATCAATATGCCGCAAAAAATGGTCTCATAGGTATCTTCCATAGATTTATTTTCTTTTATCCTCAATGTATAATTTCGTTAATAGAAAAAGGAAAGAAGACAGGATTACCGAAAACAATTTTAAGATTGCCGATTTTTAATAAAGAAGCTCCGGCCTATCACATAAGATTTCTTGGTTCTTTAATGGTTTTCAAAAATCAGAAATATTTAAAGACAAAATTGAAACCAAAAGATTCTGCATTTTTAATCTATCTTTGCCAGAAGGCGATGGAGCCAAAAAGGTCTATAGATTTAAATGAAGTGTATCGCAATTTCTGGACTAATAGTGAAAAGGCGTCCCGCATTTTTTCCCATTTATTAGTGCGGGTAAAGAAGGCGCTAAAGATACCAAGCCATCTTTTGACGGTTTCAAGAAGTTATGGTGAGTCTTCTCTAATAAATGAAGGAATATATTTCACCACCGACTATCAGGAATTTGAACAGTCACTTGCCCGGGCAAAGGCATTGCAAAGGGCTGGTGAGTGGGAGTTTGCCAAAAAAGAATTCTTGCAGGCATTTAAGTTATTCCGGGGTGAACCTTTTAAGAAGAATTTTGATGATTGATCAGTGAATATGAGATTTCGGATTTTGAGCGAACTTGAGACTGAGGCAATAAACTTTGCTAAAGGTTGTTTGGAGCACGGCAATAAAATCCACCAAAAAGAGCGGCGGACGCCAAAAGAAATGGCGGATGCAAAGAGGGTTTTGGAAAAGGTCTTAAAGATAATTCCGGATTCAGAAGAAATAAAAAATTTGTTGGATGGTTTTATGGTTGGATAGTCTCATAGTTTTATTGTTTGATGGTTGAATGGTCTGATGGTCAGGAGTTAAGGGTCGGCCTTTTATTAACTTTAAGCAATCCCCCTAATAACCAATAATCACCCTCATATCCATTCTAAAGTAGCGAGTAGAGAGTAGCAAGTAGAGAGACAAAGACCAGCAATTTTACGCCGGTTTGGGGCCCCTTAATGACCCTTTTCAAAATTGGATTTAAGCCGTAAGGTTTTCAGTGTAACATGCATCTTTAACTAGACTTTTTTTTCGTCCGACTGAAGGCGGACACTACAGTTGTTGCGGACAGGGCAAGCCCTGTCCCTTCATAGTTCTTATATAAATCCTAAATTCTAATTTCTAAATCCGAAACAATATCTAAATCCCAATGACCAAAATTTTAAACTGTTTGGAAAATTGGAATTCATTTCGAATTTAACCCGGAGCACTCATACTCATTGTCATTGCGAGCCCACCACGATTCTTGGCGGGCGTGGCAATTTCTGAAACGACGAAGTTGTTGCGAGTGATAGCGAAGCAATCCCTTTGAGATTCCTCGCTTCGGCATGACCACTCGGGTCAGATTGCTTCGCTTACGCTCGCAATGACAAAAAGGAATGAAGCCCAACCATAAATTTTTTGGGGAAAATTTATCTCTTACCTGACATTACTACTGCAGTTGGATTTAATGCTGGCTTTCTTACAGAGGGTCTCAGTAACCCCAGGTCTCTTTAAGATACACAGTCCTTCTACAACTCGGGCATAAGAATCTTAAATGTTCACTTCTGTAGGGTGGTGATTCAGGCATCTTGGGAATCGCCTCCTCACCAAACTCCTGAGAAAGAACCAAAAAAAGATTGGGGTTGGCATAGGCAAGTTCACCAACCCTTCTTGCAATCCACAAAAGATGCGCCCGTGTAGTAATCACCTCGCCACAACGCTCACAGAGAATCAATTCTTTCTCTATTGCATTTTCATAACCTTCCTTTGTTATCTGGGCAAGGTCGTATTCCTGGGTATGATAAATCCCTTCTTTTGTTGTGCAGTATGCTACACACTGACCACAATATATACACCGCTCCTGATAGTGAATTTCGCGCCGAACTTTTTTTATCTTGTCATCAACCTGGGCACGGGCATTTGCAGGACAGACCTCAACACAGGCACCACAGAGGATACACTTATCAAAATTGAATTCAATCTTACCACGAAAACGTTTTGCAGCCGGTGAAGGTTTGAATGGAAACTTGCTTGTATAAGGGCCCTTGATTATCGCCCTTATTGCTTCACCGAGTTCTCTTAATTTTGGCTTGCGCATCACGCCTCCTTAAAACTTGCCATTATTTTATGTGCGATAAATCGCACCGCTACACCTGTTACAATACGGACAGGGACAAAACCTGTCCCTACATTCTTAGACTTTTTCTTCTTTCTCAATTTGTTCTCCCCCTAACTTGTCTGCACCGTATTTATCAATAATTGAGCCTTTCCAGAGTTTGATACCATAATGGAGCGAGCCCTTTAATATTGCATGGGCACCGACTGGATTGGTCAAAAGCAAGAACACACCGCAGATGAGTGCCTTTATTCCGGTCTGCGAAAATCCATAAAGCAGGAATATCCCGATCATCAAACCAAATGAACCGAGTGTAACACACTTTGTAGAAGTCTGGAGGCGGTTGTATATATCAGGGAACCTCACAAGACCAATAGTGCCTAAAAGGTTAAAACATATACCAATCCAGATAATTATCCAGCCAATCGGGCTAATCATCAAGGCTCCTTTTTTCAAGGTATTTTGCTAAGGCAAGGGTGCCGATAAAACTAAAGAGGGCAATAATAATCGCAAGGTCCATTAAATAGGGAAGATTATAAAAGACCGCAGTTAATGCAGTTATATTGACAAATATTATTCCCATAATATCAACCCCGACTGCCCGATCCGGAATGGTCGGACCCTGCTGAATTCTATAAAGGCACAAAAATGCACTAAAGGTAAGAACGATTAACATCAAAACCATTCAATCCTCCCAACATATAAACTAAATTTCAAATTCCAATCCGCTACGCAACTTGGCGGACTAAATTTCAAACTTCTCAAAAAACTGGAACTTAAGATTTGGAATCTATTTCGAATTTCGTATTTCGAATCTAGAATTTTAATCAAATATCCTCCTTAAGAATCTTTCAAATGGTCTGGCAATAATCCGTGAGGCAGTCTCAATATCAGTTGCCTGGGCATAGATCCAGTGGATATATAGATAATCACCATCAATATCACAGGTCATCGTCCCTGGTGTCAGGGTAATAGAGTTTGCTAAGAATACCTTCGCAGTATCAGATTTTAGATTTGTCTTTATCTTAACAATACCTGGTTTTAAAGGCCTTTGTGGATGGAGCGTCCTGTAGGCAACATCAAGATTTGCCTTAATCATATACCAGATAAAGACCGGGATATAGATAATCATCCAGAATAGTCTGTGGGGCTGTAGGAGTTTCTGCGGTTTATCTGTAAAATAACCACCAAAGAATATTGTGCCAATGAGAACAACGATAACACCTGCAAGTAGATGGTCAATATTTGTAGTTAGAGTAAGCAATAGCCACAGTGCATAGCCAATGATAAAATAGATAATATATCTCATCTACACCCCCTTATTACCCTTGATAACTCATAATATCCCCTGTTAATATTAGCCTCCAAAGAGCAAATTGATATACTCTGTACCCCTTAACAATGCCTCAGTCGCAGGTTGAATGACAAAATCCATTAATGGCTTGTAACCTATTCCCATAAGGATAATGAGAATAACGATAAGAACCATTGCCACACGCATCAGGAATGGAGATTCTTTAACCTCTCTCCCATTCTCTCTCATATAAACGTGATTTTCAATTCTTAATAGATATGCAAGTGTAACACCGCTAAATCCTATCGCAACAATTGCCAGCCATAAAAGTTCTTGTTTTATCGCACCTAAGGCAATCAAAAACTTTGCAAAGAATCCAACCAGCGGTGGTAAGCCAATTAGAGAAAGTGCACCAAATCTGAAACTCCAGGCTGTGGTCGGCATCTTCTCACCAAGACCCTTTAGTTGATTAATATCCCTTGTGCCGGTCGCATATACTACAGAACCAGAGGTCAAGAATAATAGACCTTTGGAAAGGGCATGGGCAAGGATATATAGAATCGCACCCGCAACCCCATAGAAATTACCAATACCAAAACCGAGCATTATATAACCAACCTGGGATACGGTTGAAAAACCGAGGAGTCTTTTATAATCATTCTGGTTTAATGCGGTTATTCCTGCAAAGATAATTGATAAGAGTCCTAAACCAATAAGGATGTCAAAAAAGAAAGGCGCATTATCTCTACTCAAGCCAAAGATATTAAAAATAAAACGGGCACTTGTATAAATTCCTAATACTTTGATAAATACACCGGAAAGCAAACTTGAAATCGGTGCTGGTGCTGATGGATGGGCATCAGGAAGCCAGGTATGGAATGGAACGAGTGCTGCCTTAATGGAGAATGCAAATAATAAGAGTCCGAGGATTGACCAGAAGAATGTAGTATTCTTTATTGACTGCAAAGAAAGGGCTATATCAGCAAGATTCAATGTTGAGGTCTTTGCATAGATAAGTGCAATCGTTAGAAGAAGTGTCATTCCTCCAATCTCACCCATCACCATATACTTGAATGATGCCTCAAGTTCTTCTGCCTCAACACCAAAACTCACCAGGGCATAAGAGGCAATTGCTGAAATCTCAATCCAGACAAACATATTGAATAAATCGCCGGTGACTGAAATTCCCATTAAACCTGTAGTAATAAGCATATAGAGTGTCCAGAATTTCCAGTGTCCTGTATAATGGTCGAGATAACGAACTGCAAATATTGCACCGGAGAATATGATTATAGAAATCACCAGAACCATAAATGCTGATAAGGCATCAAATCCAAAGACAATCCCTATTGGTGGCGGCCAGTTACCAAATTTATAGACGAGCATTGGAAATCCCTGTATGACTGCAATTCCATAGAGGGAAAGAATGAATAGAATAAAAGCAGTAAAGTTGGCAATGATTGGTGCCAAAGGTTTCCATAACTTGGAAAGAAGCGGAATCAAAAATGCCGCAACCAGAGGTATGGCGATTAATAAAGGAAGAAAAATCATAGATATCTCCTTGATAAAAGGGCTACAAAAGGCTCAAAAAGGCTAAAGAAGGCTAAAGGACTAAATGGCAACATTAATTGCTCTCCTTTTTACTTTCCAATGACTGAATGAGGCGGGCCAAAAGATAGGAAGTACTAACCGCCAGCTTATTAAATGTTTCATATTCTTTTTCACTTATATAACCCTTACGTAATACCCTTCTAACCCTTTCTCTCAATTCTTCTGCAGACCTCCGGCTGTAGCGCAAAAATCTCAAATATTCAGACAGAGAATCACTATAATATTCCTCAACAAAATTTGCACCAATAGAGTCAGAAGCATCATCTATCTGCGATTTAATCTTAAATTCATTTTTAGGCATTTTCTTTAAAAGCACCTGAACATACGAATCAAGTTTATCAATATTCTGCCAGACAATCATTTGCACATGTGCTTTCAAACCAAATTTTTTACTACATTGTCCATTCGCCTTCTTACCATTATTATCCATATTTTATCCCTTTAATCTCCTTGCCTTTTAGCCCTCTTGAGCCCTTTTTAGCCATCTTTAACCCTTTAATTTTTTAATCTCCGTCACATCAAGGGTCTTGTGTTTTTCATAGATGCGGACGATGATAGAAAGCAGCAGTGCTGTTGTTCCAAGTCCGATAACAATCGCAGTCAGAACCAGTGCCTGAGGGATAGGATCAACAAAATTATGGGGCATATCAATCCTTGTAATGATTGGTGCTATTGCACCTCTTTTAAATCCGATCAATGCAAAGAGCAAATTCACTGCATATTCCATTACACAGAAACCGATAGCGATTTTTATCAAATTCCTTTTTGCAACGACTGCATATAAACCAATTAGAAAGAGTATTATGCAACTTCCGAAGATTATCATTGTGACCCCCTTAGTTACGTTTACCGTTTACCGTTAACCGTTTACCGCCCGTCCCAACATCAATCCCGTTTACCGATTGTTCAAGTTTTATCAACATGGAAGAAATACGAATACAGATTTCTCGGAGGTGCCAGTGGGCCTGTTCACTTATTATCTTCCTTCTCTTAAGGAGTGTAATCATAGGTATACATTCTCTATCAGATGTAAGCGCAATTTTGTAGTAATGTTTCTTCTCTCTATTAGAAATCTTTCCACTTCCTTCTGCAATGTTACTCACAATTGAAAGTGCAGAACGCCTAAAATTATCACCAAGAGAACTTTGATACTTCCAAGGTAATTTAGAAGTAATCTCAAAGACTTCATCTGCGAAGTCCATTGCGACTTGATAAACTTCAAGTTTTTCAAAATCAAACATAAAATTTTTGTCAACGGTAAACGATTCACGGTTAACGGTCAACGATTTTTCTTTCACGTTCTCAGTCCTCCATAATATATTTCAAACCCGCAAGGACAAGAAAGATAGAGAATAGCCCGGCACCAACCTTTATCCCAATTCCAATATTACATATCGGTATCAATCCCGCGCTCAATAAGTGGAGTGGTTTACCAAGCCCGAATATCGGAGCATTGAGGAAGAATACACCAGCAACCAGAAGACCGGTAAATGCTGCCCCCCAGAATATCAAACCACCGATGCTTTCAAAGATTGAACTCCATAATGCAGATTTCTTTTCTTTATCAATACCACTGCCAAATGCAAGAACTCTTAATATCAATGCTCCAGCAATTATCACCCCACCGGCAAAACCACCACCAGGAGTGAGGTGACCGTGCAGGATGATATAAATACCGTACATAAAGATAAATCCACTTGTGATATTGGTTATGCACCTAACGATTAAACTCATAAAAACTCCTTGAAAAGATAAGGCAATTAAAGGCATAAAAGGGCAATTGCAGAATAAACGATAGGGCAGATTTGGGCAATTTAGGAAAATTGAGGGCAGTTAGTAAAGGAATAGTTCTATTCATTTTTACTCCTTGTGACATTTTGTTTGTTTTTCAAAGAGTATATTAAACGATTTAAAAGAAACATAGTTTTTGAAGCACGTTCATCAAATTTTTCATACTCTACTAATGTAATGTAACCCTTTCGCAAAACCCTTCTAATTCTTTCCTGAAGTTCACCCAATGACCTGCGACTATATGTTAAAAATTTTATGTATTCGGGTAAAAATCCACTATAAAATCCTTCTACAAAATTGGCACCAACTGAATCTGAAGCATCATCTATTTGTGACCGCATTTTAAACTCGTTTTTTGGAATCTTTTTAAGAATACTCTGCACAATTGTATCAAGTTCATCTATACTTTGCCATACCACCATATTTTTATGCCCCCCTTTTTGCCTTCATCTGCCTTTCATTGCCCCTGATTGCCTTCATTTGCCTCCAATTGCCCTCTTCCCTTTATGTCTCATCACCACCAGCACGCCGATGACCGATGTGAAAAGAACAGTTGCCTCACCCAATGTATCAAGGCCACGAAAGTCAAGGATAATATCAGCAACAATATTTGCTCCACCGACCTGGGGTAAACCCATCTTGATATACTCACCTGCCACTTTCATCACTGGTGAACCAAAAACAGGCAGGATGCTAAATATCCGTTCTATCAAAATAAGAAAGACCACGACAAAAAGACCATAAGAGACCATACCCAATATTTGCATCGGTGTGAATTTCTTGTTTATAGTTTCATCAACATCGGTTGTTCTGAATATCACTGCAACAAAGATAATGAGCGTAAGAATTTCTACTACAATCTGAACAATCGCAAGGTCAGGCGCCTGCAAAAGTATAAATAAAATTGCAACAGAAAATCCTATTGCACCGACCGAGATCGCAGCCGCAAGCAGGTCCTTTATTTCAATTGCAATTATTGCTGCAACAATCATAAAACTTAAAAATAGATATATCTCAATCATAAATGCTCTCCCTCTCATTACCCTTAATAACTCTTTTTAACCTTATAATCATAACGCCAGTAAGAGCAGTAAAATTATCGCCCCTAAGAAGATCCACCCAATATACCCTGGTAATTCACCCGAATGTAATACCGAAAAGATCCTTCCCAGCGCAGCAATGACACCTGCGAAAGAACTGTATAACAAAACGAAGAACTGATTAATCACATCCCGGAACAATACCCCGAAACCACCGAGTATCCCCCTTAGATAATTATAGAAATCAAATGCCCCTTCCTCACCAAATTGATAAGTCTTTTCAAGCATATCAATATTGTGAACCGATGAATAGAAATTGGGCCCGGTGATCCTTGCCTCTTCAGTTTCAAGGACCTCACCACCAACAAAGACCTTGCTTGGTCTGGGTTTGAGCGCAGTCCCGAACAAAAATACGATTATGCCTATCAGAATTCCGATGATGATCAGTATTGTTGCCAATCCTGCAGACCAGAATCCTATGGGCATTATCTTTAAGAATGGCAGTGATGGATAGATCAATCTTGCAAGTGGAATCTGTTCAGCAAAAATTCCAAATGCAATACAGAGCAGGGCAAGTATTAAGGTTGGAGTTATCATCCCAAACCTGACCTCGCGCACCTTATCAAATTCCTTTGGCCTTTCACCTAAAAACAATGAGTGTATCATCTTCAAGAATGATGCGAGGGTGAGGACACTACCAAACATCGCTGCAATAAGAAATATCACCCAGAGATTGGTCTCTTTGTTCAACTCAATTATCCCCTGATAGACCATCCACTTTGAATAAAAACCATTGAATGGTGGAACCCCAGAAATAGCAAATGCAGCAATGATAAAGCAGAACATTGTGAGGGGCATCTTTGAGCCGAGTCCTCCAAGTTTATCCAATTCTGTAGTCTTTGTCCGATATTCCACTGAACCTGCGGACAGGAACAGACAGACTTTATATATTGCGTGGTTAATCATATGGAACAAGCCACCTGCAATACCCAAGGGAATTCCTGTCCCAATACCTAAAACCATATATCCAACCTGTGAGACCGCATGGAATGATAATAATCTCATCGCCTCTTTCTGGACCAGTGCCATCATCACCGCAAAGATGATAGTTATTGCACCGATAACCATCAATGTCATTCTTATGGGCATTGATTGGGTTAAATCAAAGATATAATAAGAAATTCGGACAAGAAAATATATGCCTAATAGTTTATCAAGGCTTGCAGGAATAAATGCCATTGTAGATGCAGGTGCAACCTTTGCAGATTCTGGTATCCAGGTATGCAAAGGCATTGCTCCTGCCTTGGCAAGGGCACCGACAAGGAGGAGGATATATGCCGATATCAATACACCAGTATTAAGCTGGAGTAATGGGCTCACAGGGAAATTGGCATCACCAACACTTACATAGATAATGATGATACCGAGCATCATTACAAAATCTGAAACACCAACGATAGTCAATGCTTTTCGAGCTGCATTTACACTCTCTTTTTTGCCCACAAGCAAAATTCCATAGAGAGAAAACACAAGCATATTCCAGAATATCAATAATAATATCAGATTACCACTGAGCACAACCCCATTGGCACCGGACAGAGTCAAACCAAGATATAGTTGATATACACTCTCTCCGTGGATCTTCCTCATTGAAATAACTGAATATAAAAGAATTAATAATGCAAAGATTGAATTAAACAGAAGAATAAACCTTGTGAGATTATCTACATATATCCTGAAATCAATACCCGCGATGCTCGCAATGCTATAAGAGAATGTCTGGTTTTGTAATAGCAAAAATATCCTCAGAGAATAGAAGAAGGTGAGGACAAAACCCAAAAATCCCATCTCGTTGCGCAATCGTTTAATCAAGAATCCAAAAAGACCGCACATCACCGGTAACAACAACACATAATAAATCTCACGATAAATCTCAGGACCTATTTCATGCATCAAAGACCTCCAATATACCCTAATATCTCATAGAATAGAATCCCCAGGATAAGAGAAAGTAATGCCAGAATAAATACAACCCCACTCTCCACCACCCCGGGTTTCCGCGCTGTCTTCAAATCAACAATATCACAATGTTCACCATAAAAAAGTTCGTGATAGAATCGGTCACTGTATAATAGTGTAAATATTGCTGATGCGATCGCAACAAAACCAAAATAGATATTCTTTTGCACTGCCCCAATAACTACCATCAATTTTGAGAAGAAACCAATCATCGGAAAGAAACCAACTATGGAACTGAAAAGCAAAGCCATATTCACGGTCAATACTGGAGAGATCCTCAACATACAGGAAATATTCTTTATGTTTGCCTCACCGGTAACATCCTCAATCGTCCCCACACCATAAAATAATCCTGATTTAGCCAGGGCATGGGCAAGGATATAGAGCATTGCGCCTGAAGTTCCAAAAAAATCACCAACAGAAAATCCCAACAGAATAAAGGCAATCTGGCTGATGGTTGAATAAGCAAGGAGATATCTGAGCCTGTTGGTTCTATACGCAGAACCTCCTGCAATCAGACTTGAGACAACCGCAATCCAGGCAACGATGTTACAGAAATCAGGAGGAAGATTTGAATTATTGCTAAACAATCTGAAGAATAGGACCAGTCCAAGATTCTCTGCAATACCAGCAAGGACACCGCCGATTGCTGAAGGGATTGAGGCATAGGCAGGAATGAGCCAGAAATGGACTGGAAGAATAACCGACTTGGCAAATATGCCGATTGTGATTAATGTGATTGCAGTAATATCAATTTTTTCAATCTCCGTAATAATAAATGTCCCGTTTTGTAAATATAAGATACCAATGCCGATGAGCATAATCCCGGCGGTTACAAAATTTGTAATAAAGACAACATTCCCTGATGAAACCTGGTCAGGCTTGCGATAGAATACAACCGCACGCCAGACTGCAAATGTCGCTATCTCCCAGCAGATAAAGATAAATAAAAGATTTCTGCTTAAAGCAACGCCTATTCCAGAAAGGATGATTAAAACAAGCGATATATAATACTCCAATCTATGTCCCTTATGGGTTATTGTGGCAAGGGCATAGATAAAAGACATAAATCCTATAAATACAAAGGTAGCAGTCAGAAATATGCCGTATCTATCAATAACAAAACCAAAGTCCATTATAGAGTTCAGACTCATCTTCTATATCTCCTTTTCAACTCCTCGGTCTTTTTGTGTGACAGGAAAAGAAGGTCTTTACCTGTGTATTTCTTCTTTCCATTCTCATAGACAATGGTCCGCTCTGTGCAGCAATAGCAGGGGTCAACTGCAGCAAGGACCAATGCTGCATCCGCAATTGAATAACCCTTCACTGCAACGACATTGGATGCGATATTCATATAACTCGGTGCCCGGATCTTGTGACGAACTGGCATATTAGAACCATCAGAACGAACATAGTGAAATACCTCACCCCTTGGTGCCTCATGCCTGCCAATGCCTTCACCTGGTGGAATATCTTCTATTCTCGTTTCAATCGGACCGTCAGGCATATTTTTAAGGCACTGGCGCACAATCTTTATTGATTCAAAACATTCTAATAGTCTCACCTTTGCCTTTGCCAGGACATCTCCCTCTTCAAATACTACAATATCCCAATTGACTTTGTCATATGCATCATAGGGGTCATCTTTGCGCACATCAATTGCAACCCCTGATGCACGGGCAGTCGGTCCAAGCACCCCATAGGCGATTGCATCCTCTTTTGAAAGGACACCCACGCCTTCCAGCCTTGCCCTTATCACCGGGTCATCAAGGACGGCATTTGTGAACATCTTTGTCTTTTCTTCAATCAAATCAAGATATTTTTCAATCTTTGGATAATCCTCAGGCAAAATATCCCTTCTTGCACCGCCAATCTTGTTTATTGCATAGTGATTCCGATTACCCATTATCAATTCAAACAAATCCAGTAATGGCTCACGATAACGCCATACCCACATCCAGACTGTATTATAACCGATAAAGTGTCCGGCAAGCCCGAGCCAGAGATAATGGGAATGTATCCTTTCAAGTTCACCAATGATAGTCCTTATATATTGTGCCCTTGGGGGCGGTTGGATCTTAAGGATATCCTCAACTGCGAGACTATAGGCATAGGGATGGGAATCTGAACAAATACCACATATTCTTTCCACCAAAAATGGCACCTGGTCAAAGGTCATTGTCTGGGCAATGTATTCATGACCGCGATGGTTATAACCAATATTTATCTCTAAATCCACAACCTTCTCACCCTCAACAATCAACTTGAAAAACTCTGGCTCTTCCTGAAGTGGATGATATGGACCAATAGGAACAACCCTATATTTCGGATTTCGGATTTCGGATTTCGCATTTTCGCTATTCATAGTCTCTCCTCAATGGATATGTTCCTTCAGGCCAGTCTTCTGCAGTCAGAAGCGGTATAAGGTTTGGATGTCCCAGAAATTCAATACCCAATAGTTCATGAATTTCCCTCTCAATCCAGTTTGCCGCTGGCAGAAAATCAGTTAGGCTTTTAATCTTCGGATCATCTTTTGGTACCACAGTCTTGATATTGTAGTATGTGCCTGCAGGGTCATAGGAAAAATGGTATATTATCTCAAGACCATCCCTTGTATCAATACCAGTCGCAATGGAAAGTCTGCAACCTATTTCTTTGAATAAATATTGCGCAAGTTCATAAACCTTTTCGTGATTTATCCTTAAATAGGTCCGCCGTTGTGAATGAATCTTAATCTCCACTTCAGGAAATCTATTTTTTATTCCATCTAAAATTTCTTCGGAATATCCTTTGTTCATATCACTCCTTACCCCAACCTTTTCAAAGCTTTGACCACACCCATAATGATCGCCTCTGGTTTCGGTGGACATCCAGGGATGTATACATCAACAGGAAGATGCTTATCATAAGGACCCACAACATTATAGGATTTTTCAAACATATGGCAGTGGCAGGTGCAAGTGCCAACTCCAATGACAAGACAGGGTTTTGGTGTCTGTTCATAAACACGCAGAACCCTGGGCAGACTCTTTCTATTCAATACGCCGGTCACAAGCAGGGCATCCGCATGCCTTGGAGAACCGACAAGGACGATACCAAACCTTTCTACATCCCATCTCGGGGTTAAAACATCAAGAATTTCAATATCACAATTATTACAGGATGCTGCTGCAACATGGAAGACCCAAGGTGATTTTTTCAATCCCCAGAGTTTAATGTTTCCCATATCCAACCTCCAAATTCAGATTAATCTTTTGTCCCATTGCTTCACTGCCCTTCTTTACCCCTTTTTTCCCTTCTTTACCCATATTTACCCTTTCTCGTAGCCATTTTTAGCCCCTTTTTATAATCCATTAACTGTTAGAACCAATCCAATTATAGACAGAATACCCAAAAAAATCCAGAAGAATTTCAATGCCTGGTCAATACGCAACCTTGGATTGGTATTTTTGATAAGAATAATCAAAACAATGATCAAAAGGAATTTAAGGATGGCCCACCAGTCTCCAATTCCACCCCATAATAAAGAAATCATAAACAAAGGCAACAGAAACAACATCATCGCCCTTGTAATCTTATATATTGCCAGGGCAACACCTGAATATTCAATATATGGTCCTGCCATGATCTCCTGTTCTGCCTCAGGAATATCAAATGGGACAAATCCCAATTTTGCCTGTATCACAAGCAAAAAGATTATTGCAAATATTACTCCAGATATTGAATATAAGAATGGACCGTTGACCCTTTGCCACTGGATTATCTCACCAAATTTGATAGTGCCGCCTGCCTTGAGCACTATCCCTGCAACAACCACGAGAAATGGAAGTTCATACGCAAAATACTGGGTCATCTCCCTTGAGGCACCAACACTCGCTAATGGATTCTTTGATGCAGAACCACCAATGATGACACCTATCGGTGGTAAGGCAAGGAGATAGATCATTACAATGATGTCACCGACAAAAGAGCTATCTGGTGAAAAATTCATCTTGAAAATCATAACTGCAAGGATTGACATAGAAATGAGTCCAAGTATTGGTCCAAGATAAAATAAAACCTTAGATGCACCTTCAGGGATAATGGTCTCTTTTAATAGCAGTTTAAAGAAATCTGCGTATGGCTGATACCAGGGCGGTCCCACACGCATCTGGACCCTTGCACTGACCTTACGGTCAACCCAGGTCAAAAACATTCCGATTATTGCTGCAAATAAGAAACCAGGAAATATCAAGTAATTAAAGAGAATCTTAATAAATGCCATCACCTTCTCCTCACAAATGCATCTTTGGAAACCATCCTCGCACCAATCTCCAATTTTTTAATCTCTTCTTCCTCAAGGAATTGTAATGCACCAGAAGAACACGCTGCAACACATCTCGGACCCTGTTCCCGATCTCTGCACAGATTGCACTTCTGGGAGATATGCCTGACCAGTGGCGCATCAATCACACCAAAAGGACAGGCAAGGGCACAACTCTTACACCCAATACATTTGAATGATGACCTGATAACGAGCCCAGTCTTCTCATCCCTTGTGATTGCCTCAACCGGACAGGAGCTAAGGCAGAGTGCCTCTTTGCAGTGTTTGCATGCCAGTGGTAGATATGCCACACTCTCAATATCACCATGCCTTATCCTTGATTCACCTTTGAAAGCAACCTTGCATGCTGCCTCACAGGAACGACAACCACAACACAGGTCAAGGTCAAGGACTATTCTTCTTGCCATATTTTCACCTCGGTTGGAATAAAATTCAAAAACTCACTGCTCGTCTGATATTCAAAAAGACCACGAACCTCTGGTGTCTCAGGTTGTGTAAAGACTGCACCCTGGGGAACCTCATTCGTTATCTTCACTGGTAGTTTCGTTTTGCCCATCTTTGTCTCAATATTTACCACATCTCCAGATTTTATCCCAATCTCACCAGCATCAATCGGATTCATTTTTAAAACAGGTTTCTCAAGCAAGCCGAGATAATAGAAAGAAATCTTTTCACCAAAGAGTTTCAATCCTTTATCTTGGATATATTTTTCTATCCGTTTTATACCCTCTTTTATATCAATCTTCAATTCCCTGATTACACTCTTTGTACCATCTGTTTTTATTCCCTGAATATCAAGAATCTCAAAAACATTCTTCGCACCACTTGCCGGAGGAATTTCTGCATTGAGCGATTTCTTTCCGGTTGATGTCAAGATTGTGCCTGACTTTTCTATATTCAATGCAAATGGCAATTGAACATAATCTCTAAAACGCAAGGTTGAGGCAGCAAGAATCTTTAACCCAGATAGCTCTTTAGAAAACTGGGGATAATAAAAAGGAAATTGTTCACCAAAATTTATGAGATATTTTATTTTGTTCTCTCTTATCAATGTTAAAATCTTTGAAAAGGATTGAAAGTTATTATTGTGGACGAATTCAAATATAGGTAGAACCTTTTTCTTGCTTTTACCGCTCAACATTCTTATCCCCTCAAAGACCAACTGGGGTTCATAACTATGTGCAAAGGGCATTGAGACGATTATCAAACCATCCTGAGATGATGAAAACGCCTTTCCGATGTTCTCAACTACCTCTTCTGGAACACCGGTAATATCAGAAAATTTAATATTAGGAAGGTTTTCACCTCCAAGTTTTAAACTGATGAGTGCCTCAGTCCCTGGTTTTACCATAAGAAAATCCGTAGCAAAATAAGAGGTATGGTTTGTTAATGAATCAATCACAACCAGGCGATGTTTCCGGTCAGTAAATTTCCAGTTTATTAGATTCTTTGAAATCATCGGTGCGTAATTGAATACATCACCGAATACAATGATAATCTCGCTCTTTTCTATATCCTCTAAACCTGCTGGTGCCTTTTCATCAATGAACCTGTTTAACAATGCCTCAGGCTCAAAATAAGTTGATGCAATATTTTTTATCTTGAATTTTTCACAGAAATCAAGGATTGCAGATTCTTCTTCTATTGTAACATTCCTATCAACCGTCACTGCCACTGTATCGGGTCCCTGCAAAATATTTTTAAACTCCTTTCTTATAAATTTCCAGTCCTGATATTTACCATCAACAACAGGAACACACAATCTTTTTGGATGATTGAGATATAAAACCGAGGCACTACCCCTGGGACAGAGCCTGCCTTGATTCGGTGTATCCTTCAGATATTCAACCCCTTTAATTCCAAAATCATCAAATACGATACCGAGTTCACAACCAAATCCACAGAAAGGACAAAGGGTTTTAATAGCCACAGAAACTCCCTTTTTCACCACCACACAATCCTAAATGATGTTTGGAATTTTGAGCATTGGAATTTGGATATTGTTTAGGATTTCGTGCTTTGGATTTAAAATTTAATATCTTCATAGGAATGGATCCTCTATCTCCTTCACATCTTTCCAGGTCAGGACTGGTCCATCTTTGCATACATAGAATTTACCAACCCGACAGTGATTACATTTTCCAATTCCACAGGACATATTCTTCTCCATTGATAGATAAATATTTGAATCCTTGAAACCAGCCTCAACTAGGCGCTGGGTGGTGAACTTCATCATCAAAGGTGGACCACAGACGATTGCCGGTGTGGTTTTCACATCCACCGGAATCTCATCAAGGATCATCGTGACCACACCAACCCTGCCTTTCCATTCACTATCACCAACATCAACGGTCAACAGGATATCAACCTTTTTCATCTTCTGCCAATCAGGTAATAAATACTTATAGACAATATCTTTAGGTGTTCTTGCACCGTATCTGATATAAATGGTTTTATAATCCTTTATATTTTCAACGAGTGAAAGAAAGAGCGAACGTAAAGGTGCAAAACCAACACCACCACCAACAATAAATACATCTTTATTTTTAAAATTTTCTAAGGGATAAGGTTTACCGAATGGACCACGCACACCTACAACATCCCCTTCTTTTAAATTAAAGAGTGCCTGGGTAACCCGACCGACTTTCATTATCGTGAATTCCATATCCTTTGCATAGGGTGAAGAAGATGGTGTAAAAGGTGCCTCACCCACACCTAAGACCGTGAGTTCTGCGAATTGCCCTGCCTTAAATTCAATCGGCATACCCTCAAGAACAAATGTCGTGATTGTAGGGGTTTCAGGAATAATCTTCTTGATTCGGGTTAAGACGGGTTCATAGGGGCTCATAGTTTGTTTAATATCTCCCTTATATCAATCTTTGCCGAACAACCAACAAAACACCTTCCACATCCAGAACAGGCAAAGAATTTCTCATATTGATAAAAATAATTGAATTTGCACTGAAATCTATTCCAGAATCTTTCATCAATCTTGCTTCTTGGATTTGCACCGCCACCGACCCTTGCGTATGCAGCATAATAACAGGCATCCCAGGACCTTATCCGCTCTACATTCTCTGCCCTCTTGTAGTCGCTTAAGAGAAAACAATAACAGGTTGGGCAGGAATGGAGACAGGCAAAGCATTCAACACATTCATTGCGTGCATTCCTCATCATATCCCTGTCTGCCTTTTCAACGAGTTCATAGATATTTTCTTTTATTCTTTTTTTATTTATCGTCTCAAGTCTTTCAACTGCCTTTTTTCTGATAACTTCTCTTTCATTTATAATCTCTTTATCCGCCTCCGCAAAAAGTTCTCTATTTTCATTTATCAAATTCTGCCCTTTTTCAGAAAACACCTCAAACAGATATCCGGATTTTACAACCGTGATATTCAAATCACTTATTTTATCCACATAAGGTTTCAAGCCAACAAAATTACAAAAACAGGTATCCTGGGGTTCTGGACAATCTGCAGAAACTATTATTATATTCTCCCTTCTTTCCTTATATATATTATCAACGGGCTGCCAGTTTAAAAATACGCAGTCATATACCTCTATCCCTCTTAAATCGCAATTCTTAACACCCATAAGCACAATCGGCTTGCTTCTTAATTCTATTTTTGCAGGAAAACGGGCAACAATATCACGACTTGGAAAAAAGAAATGTTTGATATTCTGGGCAGTTCTTATTCGGTTAAAATCAGGTGAAAAATTCCGGTCAGGTTTGAACTCAATCAAATGGCTTTTGCCGTTCTCAGCAAAAGGATAAAATACCTTCGCCTTCTGCGAAAGTCTGCTTATAAATTCCTTATGATTTCCTAAAGGCAATAATAAAAAATTCATAAGACAAAGATTATAACAAAAAAAAGAAAAAAGTCAATAGAAAATAGATATTATACAAATAATTTTTTCTGGATGGATATAGAACTATTTTTTCTGAACCCTTGTGAGAGCAGTCTTCAGAATCTCAAAGATCAATTCGTCGTAATTTAAGCCAACCGCTCTTGCCTCAAGCGGCAGATTTGATTCAGGAAGCAAACCAGGAATCGTGTTCACTTCAAGGACATATGGATTATGTTCAAAATCAAAGACAAAATCAACCCGGGAAAAACCATAAGCACTGATTGATTGATGTGCTGATAAGGCAAAACCCTGGGTTAATTTGTATTTATCTTCAGGCAATCTCGCAGGGATAATATATTCGGTCATTCCCTTGGTATATTTTGATTTGTAATCATAGAACTTTTTCTTCTTAGGAACGATCTCAAGAATCGGAAGCGGAACTTCATTTAATATCCCACAGGTCGCCATCATCCCTGGAATATATTTTTCAAAGAATATATCAGGGTATTTCCTGGTCACTGTCTTTATCTTTTTGGTGAGTTCCTCTCTGGTTTCAACAATATAAACACCAACACTTGAACCCTCAGCCCTAGGTTTAATCACAACCGGCAAACTGAGTTTTTCAATGATTTTATCAATATCCATTTCTTTTTCATAGTAATATTCAGGAGTTGGGATGCCGCGGGATTCAAATATATATTTGGAAATAATTTTATCCATACCTATTGCTGAACCAATGATACCTGAACCAGTATAAGGAATTCCCAAAAATTCCAGGATTGCCTGTATCGTGCCATCTTCACCTGGTTTGCCGTGCAAAGCGATAAATGCAATATCAATACCGCGCAATTTCTTTATAAAATTCCTGTCTACATCAATATCTTTTACTATAAACCCCTGTTTTTTGAGTGACTCAATCACTGTTTTTCCTGTTCCTATAGAAATTTCCCTTTCTGAAGACCATCCACCATATAATACTCCTATTGTTTTATTTAACAAAAACTCACGCTCGTTTTTCATAGCCTTATAATAATTAAAAAAAATCCAATGTCAAGCATCTCACTATTGACAAATCTTTTACATTATGTAAAATTCTATGTATGGAAAAAATAACTATTGGGTTAATAGTTATTATCGCAATATCGAGCGGAATCAGTTTTGATGTCCTGAACCATAATCCAGATTATATCTTTTATGCCAATCCCGGGATGGGTGAATTAAAATTGAAGGCAAATAAAGGGACTGTCATTGAAGCCTATGTCCTTTATGCTAATAAAAGAATAAAGATGACCCTCGGTTTTCAGGATAATAATTATGACTATTTTATCGCGGATCTGGGACGCTTTGATACAACATTCCAGTATCAAATACTCGTGCGTGATAAAACCGATTCACTATTTTTGCCCCAGACCGGGGCATTCAAATGTCTTCAGCCACCATTTATAATCCCCGAATGGGCATACAGTAAGGTCTATTACAGTATATTCCCTGATGGCTTTTATAATGCAAATAAGACAAATGACCCAAAGGTCATTGCCCCCTGGGGTAAAACCCCGGATAAAGAATATTCATATGGTGGTGATCTAAGTGGAATTATTCAAAAACTTGCATATCTTGATTCTCTAAATATTGATATATTATTGTTACAGCCAATTCTCTCTGCCAGTTCCAACCATAAATATGACCTGCGTGATTATGCAAATCTTGATATGCATCTCGGTGATACAACCGAATTAAAGAATCTGATTAACGAAATCCATATGCGGAAAAAGCGAATAATACTGAAATTCATTGTCACACATACAGGTATCGATTTTTTAGGTTTCCAGGATGTAATAAAAAATGGTTCAGCCTCAAAATATTATAACTGGTATCTTATTCATTCTTTGCCTGTCAAAACATCGCCTCCTAATTATGATTGCTGGCTCAATAATGCACATTTTCCTAAATTAAATTTGAAAGAACCATCTGTTCAGGCTTTTTTGATTAGATACATCGATTACTGGTTACATTTTGGATTTGATGGTGTTTATGTCGGCGAAGACACAAAAATAGAACCTGATTTTGTCCGTGTTCTTAAGAATGCCTTGAAGAAAAAATATCCAGACCTTCTTATCCTTGGTAGTTCAGAAAACCTCGGTATCCAGGGATTTGATGGGACTGTCAACAAAAAGGTAGTCGATTTGATAATTAATTATTTTGTGAAAAATACGATCTCCACGAGCACCTTTGATAACGAATTAAGAAAATTACTCTTTTTCAACCCTTCACAGGTAAATCTTACCAACCTTATCGACCTGAGTGATTTTAATCTCAGAATATCAAGCATAGCAAATTTTGATGACCTTATTTTGCTCTATGCCTTTCTCTTCACTTTCTCTGGTTCACCGGTTTTGACATATGGAGATGAGGTCGGTATGAAAGAAGGCAAAATGTTTAATATGGGAAGTTTTCCCTGGGAATCTGAAAAACAAAACCGCGCATTACTTGAAGAGATAAAAAAATTTATAAACATACATAAGAATAATCCAATCCTCAGCAATAAATACTTCTTCACACTTTATGTAAATGATATAAATCGTGTCTATGCCTATGACCGCGGTGGGATAATCACAATTATAAACAGCGGGAATAATCAAAGTTATACTGTATTACCTGTCTGGAATGGAACTTACACGGATCTGACAACCGGAGAAAAGATCATTATAACAACACAACAGTTAAGATTGTCCTTACCCGCCAGGTCGTTCAAAATCATAAGGCGTGAGATTTAAACTCGTATCGAATTTCAAACCGGCTGGAGACCAACCTGAGGCAATTGAAAAATTGGTTCAGGGCATTAAATCAGGATACAAATTTCAGACCCTGCTTGGTGTTACTGGTTCGGGCAAGACATTTACAATTGCCAATGTAATTGATCAGGTCCAGAAACCCACCCTGGTAATCTCCCACAATAAATCACTTGCTGCACAGTTATATAGTGAATTCAAATCCTTCTTTCCTGAAAATGCCGTTGAATATTTCATTTCTTATTATGATTATTACCAACCTGAAGCTTATGTTCCTGAGAGTGATTTGTATATAGAAAAAGATGCATCTATAAATGAAGAGATCGAAAGATTGAGATTAAAGGCAACTTCTTCACTCTTGACCAGAAATGATGTCATAATAGTTGCGTCTGTATCCTGCATTTATAATATCGGTTCTCCGGATGAAGTAAAAGAACTTGTTGTATTTCTGAAACAGGGACTGGAAAAAGGTAGAGAATCATTGATGAACCAGCTTGTAGGTATTCAATATAAACGTAATGATATCCAGTTCACCCCAGGAACATTTCGCGTCCGCGGTGATATTATTGATATATTCCCTGCCGATGAGAAGAACGCAATAAGGGTGGAATTCTTTGATGACTTTATTGAAAAAATTAATATCTTTGACCCCCTGACAGGAAATTTAATCAAAAAAATCGATGAAGTAATCATTTTTCCGGCAAAGCATTTTATCGCCACCAAGCCAAAGATTGAAGAGGCTGTAAAAAATATAAAGAATGAACTTGAAATGCAGGTTGCAGAGTTTGAAAAACAGGGTAAACTACTTGAGGCACAACGTCTACTCCAGCGCACATTATTTGATTGTGAAATGCTCCTGGAACTCGGTTATTGTCCGGGTATAGAGAATTACTCAATGCATCTTTCTGGAAGAAAGCCCGGTGAAAGGCCCTTCTGTTTAATAGATTATTTTCCAGAAGATTTCTTGATGGTGATTGATGAATCCCATGTCACAATCCCTCAGATTCAGGGAATGTATGAAGGTGACCATTCAAGAAAATTAACCCTGGTGGAATACGGGTTCAGACTACCTTCAGCCCTGGAAAACAGGCCACTAAAATTTGAAGAATTTGAATCCTTGATAAACCAGGCAATCTGTATCTCGGCAACACCTGCAGAATGGGAGATAAAGAAATCTAATAACCGTGTCATTGAACAGATTGTCAGACCCACCGGCATTGTCGATCCCCAGGTGATATTAAAACCCGCAGGCAATCAGGTTGATGACTTGATCAACGAGATTCAAAAGCACATCTTAAATAATGAGCGGGTATTGGTCACGACTCTGACCAAAAGAATGGCAGAGGAACTTGCCCAGTATCTTAATGAAATAGGAATAAAGGTCCGTTATCTGCATTCTGAGATTGATACAATTCAGAGGGTTGAAATACTGCGCGGTCTCCGACTTGGTGAATTTGATGTCCTGGTCGGTATAAATTTATTAAGAGAGGGGCTTGACCTGCCTGAGGTTGCACTTGTCGCAATCCTTGATGCTGACCGTGAAGGTTTCTTAAGGAGTGAGCGGTCTCTTATACAGACTGCAGGGCGTGCCGCACGGAATGTCCGAAGTGAAGTCATATTGTACGCGGATGAGATAACCGATTCTATGAAACGGGCACTTGCTGAAATGGAAAGGAGGAGAAATAAACAACTCGAATACAATAGAATTCACAATATCACACCAAGAAGTATTGTAAAAACAAGGGATGAAATTCTCAAGGCAACATCAGTTGCAGATAAGTTGTTATCTGAAGATAAAAAAGAAGAAGATTCTTTTGAAGAGATTGAAAGATTATATAAAGAAATGGCTAATGCAGTATCCTTGATGGAGTTTGAAAGGGCTGCAGAGCTCAGGGACCGGATAAAAGAGATTAAAAAGAAAATGGAAATGAGTGAAAGAAATTATAAAAAAAGGGGTAATCTTTAAATAGGAGGCAATATTAAAAACTTTGAGAATAAAATAAGAAAGATTGTAAGAAATGCATTGAAAGAAGACCTGGGTAAAGGTGATATCACAACCGACTCAATCGTCCCACCTGAGTCACAGACGCTTGGCATAATCTTCCCGAAGGAAGATGGTGTTCTGTGTGGTGTTGAAATTGCCCGAATCGTTTTTGAAGAAGTGGATAAAAACATCAATTTTGAATCCAAACTAAAAGACGGTGAAGAATTTGCCCCGGGTATGACAATTGCAACTATCATTGGACCCGCAGGAAGTTGTTTGAAGGCAGAAAGAACTGCCTTGAATTTTTTACAACGGCTTAGCGGAATTGCAACCCTGACAAGAAAATTTGTAAAGACCATCGGGAGTAGAATAAAAATTATGGACACACGAAAGACAACACCTGGCTTGCGGATAATAGAAAAATACGCAGTCAAGACCGGAGGTGGATACAACCACAGATTTGGATTATATGATATGGTTCTGATAAAAGATAACCATATTGAAATCGCTGGTAGTATCACAAATGCCGTGAATGCAGTGAGGAAGAATAGCAAAAAGAAAAAAATATTTATTGAGGTTGAAATCAAAACAATAAACGAATTAAAAGAAGCGGTAGATTTAAAGGTCGACCGGGTTATGCTTGATAATATGAATCTTGAACAGATTGATCAAGCAATAAGAATTGTGCGCGATTCAAACCGAAAGATTGAAATTGAAGTGAGTGGTGGTATCAATCTTGATAATATTATTAATTATGCTGATCTTGATATTGATTTTATCTCAATAGGTGCATTAACCCACTCAGCACCGGCAGTTGATATTGCCTTGAAGATGAAACCAATAGGAGGGTGTTAATGCCTTTTTGTTACATCAGTAACCATCACCACAAGTAAGAGGATATCGCCTTTTTCATCTTTAATCGGCCGGGCATCTATCTCACAGAGATATACAGTTCCATCCTTTGCAATGAATTCTATCTCATAAGGCTGGACAAATTTTCCTGATAATCGTTGAATAAATTTTCGCATCGCCATTATCTTTCCTGATTTTGTGAGGAATGGATACATTAAATGGTCTTTCCCAACCATTTCTGACCGTTTATATCCAAGCCATTCACATAATTTTTTATTGACATCCACGATACGACCCTCGGCATCAAGAATAATCAATCCCTGCGGTGATTGTTCAAAGATTTTTCTATATTTCTCTTCTGCCTGTTCCAGTGCCTTTTCCATATCAACCTGTTCAGTAATATCACGGATTAAGATCGATACACCAGTTATACTTTTATTTGAATCTTCAACAGGTGCAATCCTCGCACTAAACCAAAAAGTTTTTTTCTGTGCTGATACCGGGTAATCGATCTGTTGTATTTCTCTGGTCTTTATACAATACTGCATCGTTTTTTCTATTTCCGAAGCAATCGACTTTGGAAAAAGTTTTTTATTGACTTACATGCATAGCCCTTTACCGAAGCAAGGATAAAATTTTCCCGGGATGAAGGAGATTCATAATATTCGACCAGGTGTAAATCCTTATCAACGATGAGGACTAAATCCTCAATCGAAGATATAATGGAACGCAACTTTTCTTTTTCTTCTTTTAATCTAATATCGCTTTGTATATGTTCAGTAACATTTCTCAAAACAACAATGATTCCCTCAACTTCTTCTTCATCTTTCAACAATCTTAAACCTGCTTCCATATGAAGCTTTACACCCTCTTTTGTTATACAGGTTAGATTTAATTTATCTTTTATAACAGCCTTTTTTACTGCGACTTTAAATCTCTCTAACAGATCAGGAATCTCTTCAGAAAAAATCAAACCCGTTTTGGCAAAGTGCTTACCTTTTAAATCATCAGGTTCATACCCTAAAATATCCTTAACCCTTTTATTGATTTCAACAATTGCCCCATATTTATTGATAAAAAGGATTATATCACCACTATTGTTGAAGATTCGCTCCAGTCTCTTTACAATTGCTTCCATTTGCCGATTTGATTCTCTGAGTTCGGTAATTGTGGCTTTCAGTTTATTAACCATTTTATTAAATTCACGGGCGATTGCATTTAGATTTGGGTCATCTGTGGATAAGGTTATCTCTGTGGTCAAATCGCCACTTCCAGCCCTGACCAGTACATCAATAATCTTTTTGTAATCATTGCCTGGGCTTCCCATATAAAATTATATGAAAAATCTATTGTCTGTCAATAAAAATGGCATTGACACCATCATATTTTTCAATAGAATACAAGAAATGAAAGTAGAAAAATTTTTAAATTCTCTGGTCAACTATGAAAAGGTGCCTGGTTATAAATACGACCTTGAGGCATTTAAAAAATTCCTAAAAAAACTTGATTCACCACAGGAAAAACTAAAGAATGTGATATTGATTGCAGGCACAAAGGGCAAGGGTTCAACCGCAACAATTATCAATTCTTGTCTGATTGCCAGTGGTTATAAAGTAGGGCTTTTCACTTCGCCCCATCTTTTGAGAATCAATGAGAGGATAAAAATAAACAATAAGGCGATAACCGATAAAGAAATGGAAAAATATATAAAAATAATAAAACCACATATCAATTATAAAACCCGGATTGGTGCACGGACATTTTTTGAGACCCTTGCTACAATTGCTTTTATGCATTTTGCAGAGAAAAAAGTTGATTTTGCAGTTTTGGAGGTTGGGCTTGGTGGCAGGCTTGATGCAACAAATGTCTTTGAAAATCATATACCAGTGATTACCAGAATCGGTTATGACCATATGAATCTTTTAGGTAATAAACTATCTCAAATTGCCCGTGAAAAAGCAGGGATCATTCCTGATAGCAGATTTCAGATAACAGATAATCAGATAATCACCATCCATCAGCGACCATCTGTAGAAACGGTTTTAAAGAAGGTTGCCAAAAAAAGGAACCATAAAATCGTCTTTGCGGATGAATTGCACAAAATAAAAATTAAAAAATTAAAACTTGCAGGCACTGAATTTCAAATAACAGGAAGTCTGGGAGATTTTAAATCATTCCTGCCATTACCAGGCAGACACCAGATTGAAAACATTCAAATTGCACTTGGAGTATTATACACCTTAAAGAATAAAGGATTCAATATCAGGATAGAAGACATCAAAAAAGGAATTGAACAGACAAAATTGCCGGGACGATTTGAGATTATTTCAAAAAGACCATTAATAATCTATGATGTGGCACATAATGAGGATTCTTTCCGGGCATTGGATGATGATCTAAAACTCATTTGTAATATTACAAAAAAAGGTCGTAGAATGTCTTTGTATCTAATCTTTGGTTGCAGTAAAGACAAAGATATTAACTATGCCATAAAAAATATCTTTCCTCAGGCAAAAGAGGTCTTACTTGTAAAAGCAGATAATCCGAGGATGATAGAACCAATAGAGGTTTTTCAAAAAGTCCAAAAATATCAGAAGAATATTTTAATTGCCGGCTCAATAAAGCGTGCGATTGAATACCTGATGTCAAAATTAAATAATAACGCAGCAGCCATCGTTTTCGGATCATTCTATCTTTATCCAGAAGTTATTCATAGTCTCAAGTATATTGACAGTATTTAAATTTTAAATAAAATTGATGGCAAAAGGGGGTATTATGAGTGCCTTATTAGGACTATTTATCTTCGGAGTTAATTTTCCGATATGCACAGACACTGCATCTCAATACTATCCAGCAGTTATCTATGGTAATAACCAATATTATGTCTTCTGGTCAGACTATCGGTATTATAGTTCATCAGGATTATATGCCCTTTTTGGTGCACGGGTATCAAATACGGGCACGGTCCTTGACCCAAATGGCAAATTGCTATTTAACCGGCAGGCTGCATATGAGCCCAGGGTTGCCTTTGACGGTGTTAATCTATTGGTGGCTTTAAGAGACAGTTGTTGAAGTACCGGCAATATCGTTGGAGTGCGTGTCACTCCAAGTTGTGATTCAATAAATTCTTTCTATATATCAAATGTAAGTGGAGTTCAGATGTCTCCTGATATTGCATTTGGTGGCGGCTATTATTTTGCTGTCTGGTCTGACGGTCGTGCTGGTTATTATCAAATTTACGGTGCCCGGATTACTACATCAGGAACAGTTCTTGAACCAAATGGTATTCTAATCGGTCCTTCAAGCAGTGCATACTATTACTACCCATCAGTTGTCTTCAATAGTAATAACTTTCTCGTCATCTGGTCGGTAAATACTACACCATACCGCATTATGGGGAGATTTGTCAATCCCAATGGCTCTTTTGCTTCAGATACCCTGACCCTGACAAATGTCTCAAACTATGTCTACCGGACCCATCTTGCATTCAGTGGTTCAAATTATCTGGTATGCTGGGCAGAATATTCTTCAGCCACTTATACCTATTCAATTAAAGGCCAGATAGTCTCTAATGCTGGAGTGCCTGTTGGCTCACCATTTACCATTGCTGATTCAACCCAATATACCGCCCTCTCAGTTCGCTGGGCAGTCAATAATTATCTTGTCACATTCTCAAGGCGAGTTGGTAGTATCTATCAAATCTGCGGAAGGTTTATAAATACCTCTGGACAACCTGTGGGTGGTATATTCAATATTTCGAACAATTCTTACAATTGTTATTACAATGACCTTTATTTGGGTTCAGGAAACCGCTTTTTGAATGTCTGGTCTGAATACCGCACCAATAACTATGATATCTACGGTAATCTTGATCTGGTAATCGGTGTTGAAGAAAATAAACCTGATGAAAGAACAAATTCTACCCTGCGGTCAACAATAATCACCAAAACAATTGAATTTTCAAACTCAGAGATCAATGGTGAGATTTATGATGTATCTGGAAAACTAATCGGAAATTTTGAAAATGGTAGATATGATTGTTCTAAATTGAATGCAGGTATCTATTTTGTAAGAACTGATAAAGGAGAACGATTCAAGATAGTGAAGATTAAATAAGTTAAAATCAGAGAGTCAAAAATTTAATTTATCAAGCCGCTATCAGGGATTTTACAATATTAATGCTGTTTGTGAGAATATAATCCTGGGTGGATTCGTTTGTGTGATACCCTGAATTCTTTGTTGTGGTTTGCCGGATGATTATTACATCTACATCTTCGCTCGTTTCTCTTTCAATAGTTATTCTCTGTAAACGCACGGGCTTGAATTTCTGAAAAAGATTAAATGACTTCTTTGCAATTATAACACTGTAGCAATATGGATACTTCCTGCCCTGGACATCATTTATTGATATCTGAAACTGCAGACCAATAAAATCATCAGGTGCATCTTTGAATCTTATTAAAATCCTTGTATCATTGGGAAATGAACCTTGTTTTGTCTCACCAATTTCAAGATAGGGGATTATCTTTATTGTTGGTTCTTTTATAAATATCGGATGGTTGAGCACACGCTTGATAATGGGTATCTTCACATCAAGATTATTTGGAATCCAGACCAAACGTCTGCCACTGAATAATAAACCAGCAAAGATAATTAATGAATCAATAATGAAGGCGATTATTGCAAATGAACTATCACTGTTTTTTATAACTGCCCGTCCTAAAAATTCTAACAAAGGAAAACCAAAGAATATTATAAAGAAGATAGCAATAAAAAATATCACACAACCCCAGTTTCCTCCCTGAATTTTTTTCAGACGCTGGCAGTGTTGATAGACCTGTTCAACCCTTTCTGGTGTAACCTCTTTCCATTCCATTTTTAAAGGTTGGATTCTCTTTAAAGAAAAATTCTTGATCAAATTCAGTATTACACAGAACAAAATAAATGGCATGCCTGCAAGGATATTCCTCGAAGTTATCTGGAACAAATAGCCAATGAAGATCAAAATGACAGTCAGGACATTCCTTAAACGGGGAGAGATTTGGTCAAAAATAAGATAGGTGTTCATCTGGATTCAACTTCCGTAGGAGCAGTTTCCAACCGCGACCCATCACCCACATTTGCATCGGCTTTCGAAATTTCGCCTATATTATATACCTTCCAGAACAATGGGCAGGCACCCTTGCAAATCTTGAAATCAACACAACTATGGCACACCTCAGGTGCATAATCTGCCTGCTTAAAATAACTTAACATCGCAGAATTCCATATATCTTTGAAATTTCTTTTTAATAAAGACCCAACTGGCTCACGCCAGGATGAACAGGGCAGGATATTACCCATCGGGTCAATACTCAATAACCCGGTAATTGCTGCACAGGACTTATTCCCCAGACCATAGGCAATTGGATTGAATTCACACATCGGCACCGGTGAATACCACAAAAATCTTATATTTTCTCTCTCTGCACTACTCTTTATTTTCAAGATATGTTCACCAATCTCTTTATAAGAAACCCATAGTTTTCTTTTATCTATTGCGGTTCCACAGGGAATCAGAAGATTCATTGAAAGCCTATTTAATCCAAGCGATTTGATTAATAAAACCATCTCCTGGAGATGCTCAATATTGTGCCTTGAAACTGTGGTATTGGTGTGAACCGGTATATTATGTTTCAACAAATATTTTATTCCATCAATCGTTTTACAGAATGAACCTTTAACACCCGTTATCTTATCGTGAATATCAGGGTCTGGCCCTTCAAGGCTTACCTGAGCACTCTGTAAACCTGCACTTTTTAGTTCTTTTACAAGACCTTCATTAAGCAATGTGCCATTGGTGATGAGATTTGTCCACAACCCAATCCTGTGTGCATATTCTACCATTGATACAATATCCTTTCTCAATAATGGCTCACCACCGGTAAAACTCACTGATGGAACCCTTGCCTCATTGTATATTTTGAAAATTATCTTCTTTAAATCTGATGTGTTGAGTTCAGGATATTCTTTATCTCCAACATAACAGAATTCACAACCAAGATTACAGCGATATGTAACTGCAATCTCTGACAAAACCGGATACTCATTCAAATCACGATGGAACTCATAATATGAAATCGCCTCCCTCTTTTCTCCCTCTATCAAACACCCACTCACAACCGCCCTTAAATCGCAGAAGAAATTATGTAATTCTTTTCTCTTTGTTTCTTCATCACCGATTGATTCAAGGAGTTTTTTTATGGAATTCCCCTTAAGAAGAAAATTCAATATTGATACTGCAGACTGATTCAGTCTATATACCTGGTTTGGAATTAGAATCAAAAGATTATCCAGTTCCCTTACATAGATATAAGGCTTTATATTTTTTATAAACCCATCCACCCATTGCAAATCAAATATTCGTTGTTCACCTGGTCTGTCAATAAGTGTGGCGGATTGGAATTTAGGGCTTGGAATTTTTCTCTTCAGGTATTTAGGCATTTCGGATTTTAGGTATTTTATCATCTCGCTCCTCCACTCACACACGCAGAATGGCACGCACTATGACAGGCACTGTGGCACGCTGAATGGCATGCACTGTGGCAGGCTGAATGGCATGCATCATGGCACGCAGTATGGACATAGCAGGCACTGTGGCAGGCATCAGAGCGAACAAATGTAGAATAGTTTTTAATCGGCTCCCCATAGATGACAAATCCCTCCTCCATCTGTTGATAATAACCCCTGCGGTCAAACTGTCTGTTACGCAAATAGTAGTAGTATGACATATCATTGTATTCCTCATCTATTGGTTCCTCAACATCTGGTGAACCAATCTTTTCTGTATAATATGCCTTGGTTGCCTCTAAATCACAATCCCATGCCTTTGCCTGAAGATTTTCAACGATTTGCATAACGAGCACCTTTAATCCATTTTCATCCATTGTTCCATCGGTCTTTATGGCATCAAGAAAAAGTGTCTCGTAGTATTTTAATCCTGATGGTCTCTGTAAAACTGAAAGTTTTATCGGATTGTAGTTAATAATCTGTAATACACCATCCTTTTGTAACTTCTCGGCAATGATGGTAAAAACCTTATTAACAGGATAATCAAGCAGTATCGCTGCTTCAATCAGGTCCAGTTTTGCAACCTTGCCGGATTTTCTGAATGATGCCACCTCTATCTTCGGTGGCACCCAGTCAGTCCTCAGCCATTGTAGACTCTGGACATCGCTGTAAAGCCCCTTTATCTTTTGTGCCTTTTTGTTGGAGTAGAATAAATAAGGGATGATTGAGAAAATCATATATATCAATTCATAAGGGATGAAAAACTTCTTTCTTCTTTCTGGTTTTATTTCAATCCTCCCGAATTTCGCAGTTGTAAAATATTGAGCTGGAACATATTGTTGAATATCAATTTTTTCAAATGCCCTCACATCTTCTTTGTGGATTCTCACGGCAAAGTTGTATTCTCCCTTAAACTCCTGTCCGAAATAATCCAGTAGATACCTTTCATTCATAAATTTTTCAGTCCGGAAACCATAATCATCTGGATTTACATACTTACCACTGACTTTTATCGGATAGTAGACATTGACTGTATAATGTTCCATTGCCTCATCCCACTGGGGCGGTGCCCAGTGCAGGACAACGAGTTCACCGAATTCACTCTGGGTTACTGCAAGATTCCTGCTTTTGCCAAGGTCTCCACCAAAATGGATAATAAAGGTTATCTGACCCGGCCCATACCTCTTTCCCTTACTCAGCACGATATCATATTTTCCACCGCCAAGACCTTTGATATCTATCTGATGTTTATTATTATATTCATCAAGGGCATAGGAATTCTCATAATCAAAGAATGGCTCTACAGACAACCCTTCAAGATAGAATGCACTCATTGAGCCTGAGATAACATTCCATCTTATCTTATAGACAAAATCTGCCCTGCCATCCTGCCATAATGATACATCAACCTCAACCCAGCGCAGGTCGGCAGTGAGGGAGAATAGGGCAAAGAGTATTAAAGGCATAGTTATTCGTTATACGGTTTCGCTGCCCGTATCGTCATAGGGTATTGTCAATCGTGGCTATTCTTTCGTCGCCTCAATCCGTGCCCTTAACAGATCTGCCTGTGCTGCAATAAAATCAGAATACGCCTGTTTTGCCTGGGACCAGGAGGTCTCATCCGGGAATGAATTTACGATTCCCTGCCAGACAAGTTTATAGACCTTCTCAAGGGCATCCTTTGCATTCCCTTTTCCTGTGTATTCAAATTGTGCAATCACCGGCACGGGTTGAAAGACCGGTGTGGGCCCGGCAACGACCTCGGTCTCGGCACCAAGAAAAATCACACCCATCTCTTCAATCACATCAAGGTGAACCTTTATTGCTCCGAGCACCGAGGCAATTGAGTAATCTGCAGTTGAAAATTTCATTATCAGCAGATTATTCTTTATCTCACCATATGGCAAATTCATTTTACCCCCTTTGTTCACTGCAAATATCCTGAAATTATACTTAAAATCCTTTCTGAATCAAGAGAATGATTTAATAAAGGTATGTCCTTTTACAAGTCATTTATTTTTTAATGAGATTCTGAAATCCACCATCCGCCTGAATATATTCCAAAATCTCATTAAAGAGTAGTGGCCGAGATTGTTTAGTCGTAGTAAAATAAGATGGGGGGCTAAAGCCCCCATCTATTGATTGTACAAGAACCAAACTTATTATGGTTCTTCATCACCAGGCAGGGTGTCATTCGCGGATTTTATGATATATGGTATCCCCCATGCCCGTGAATAATAGGTAGCAGTTGAATCACCAAACAATGTCGTCCAGCCAAGGACATCAACTGCGCTGTGTCTTACTGCTGGAGTAGTAATCACTGAATCGTCGGCAATAATCCAGGTGCGTTTAAAGGTTGTGGTATTTTCACGATAGAAAGGCTGACGCCAGTGCCTTCTCAAACCAACCCCTGGTCTATGTCCAGCACCGTGATGTAAAAATGCCCAGGTTGAATCGCCATCTGCACTGCAGGTCACAGTAACTTCAACTGTATCACTGGGATAGAATATGGGTAGTTCATCTTTTTCAAAGTATTTATCAGCACTGTTGACGACAAATTCATAATTCCTGCTCGCCACCCTTGCCCGAATCTCAGAGATCGTCACCGGATGTTGCGCACCAACAGTATAAATATCAGCCACTGTTATACTTGCCAGATGCCAGCCTGCATCATCACGGAAACACTTTGCCTTACGGACTACACTATCAGTAATTGCCCGTGCCGGCAAAACCGGACCAACTGGTGAGTCATTCGCAACAAAGAAGCCATAACCTGGTGGTGTGCCCTGAAGATATGCAGTCATCGTCACAAATGCACTATCACCAACCACATCAATATCATAATGCCGGTCAACTGGACGCTCAATCCATCTCACCCATTTCACATAGAAGGGAAAGGTATCGGTTGCAAGAGCTGGCCCACCAAGCAACGAAGGCGTTCCTGTGCTGTCATCCTGTGTCTGCAACTCACCACCCATAAACCAGGTTCTATCAAGCAATGCCTGTATATCTGCTTCGTCATTATTCTTTCCGCAGTTCATCATCATCGCAACCACCAGCAATACCAACCCAAAACCCTGTATGAACCTCATTTTGACCTCCTTTCTGTCTTATTTGACGAGAATCAGGTTAAAATGGTTTAATCGAAGGACCTATTTATTTCTTTGATGACAATGATTCCTTATCAGTTTGTTCTAAAATCTAAAAAAAACCAACTTAAGAATCCTTGTTGACTTTTTTTAAATTTTATATATAATCAGTCTATGCCAATAAAGAAAAGATCAAAATCGGTGCTTAAGAACATTCGCAAATCAAGGCGGCGCTATCTGGAGAATTTGAAAAAGAAAAAGAGACTGAAAGCGGCAATCAAAAAGATAAGGAAGGCAAGGTCAAAAGAAGAGGCACTCAAGGTATTTCCTGAGGTTCAGTCTATAATTGACAAATCAGTCCAGGATGGGATAATAAAGAAAAATACCGCTGCCCGTTATAAAGAACGATTGGCGAAGTTCATAAAAAATAAACTTACATAATTCTGAAAAGATATCTTTTATATTTTGGTATAAGAATCTTTTTTATTTTTCTAATTGCAAATTTTTATGCGCCGCGTGATTTTGAGTATGGTGAAATAGCCCGGAATATAATTGCTGGTAATGGTTTTAGCAGGGCGTCAACGACCGAAACCACTCCTGTTCCAGCTTCATCCCATGCACCATTATATCCTTTTTTCCTTGCCTTTTTTTATCAATTTGGCAACAAATTAGGGATTTATCTCTTAATACAAATAATTCAAACTATAATCTCCACATTTACGATTTTATTAATCTTTAGAACCACAAGACTTATATTTAATGAGTCCTCTGCCCGCATTGCAGAATTTTTTACAGGATTATACCCGCCATTGATTTATTATTGCACCAAATTCGTGCCCACAACCATCTTTTTATTTCTGCTTTCGTTAACAATCTATCAAATATTAAATACCAGGGATAGGGTTCTCATCCACTATCTTTTTGCCGGTGCCATTGCAGGGCTCACTATACTATGCGACCCTGTGGCAATGGTAATTTATCCTGCCCTATTTTTCTGGTTCCTTATCAATAAAAAAATAAATTTCTTTAGAATGGTATTTATTATTATTTCGTCACTGGTAGTCCTGATACCCTGGACAATAAGAAATTATAATATCCATAAAAGAATCATACCTGTAACCACCCAATTTGCAGTCAATCTCTGGATCGGAAATAATCCAAATGCCACAGGGACGGATTATTATAAAATAAAGTCTTTTGAAAAAGAAGATTATGTATTGATGACCCAAACCCTGCCATCGAATATAAAGGATAGTTTATCAAAGGTTTCTGAAATTGAATCTATGAATTTCTATTTAAATGAATCACTTAAATTTATTAAAAAAGAACCATCAAAATTTATTTCATTATTATTTAAAAAATTCTATTACTACTTCTGGTTTGCGCCTTCAAGCGAGTATTCATCAAAAGACCTTGAGCATTTCAGAATTTTATTTTATATACTTTACCTCCCGCTTCTTATAACTGGGATTGCCGGCGTTCTTTTTTCAATAAAGGACCGTAAAGATGTTTTATTAATTTTACTCTGTATATTTTTCATTTCTTTTATATACATATTCACCCATGTCGGCCTGATAAGATATCGCCTGCCCTTAGAATTATATCTCCTCATTTTTAGCGCCTATTTTGTGAAATCTCTGAGAAAATGAAATTGCCTGAAGAGCTTGAAAGGAAAATCCTTTCGGAATTGCATTTAGATGGTATATATATAAATCCGGAAATCTACCAGGATGAGATAGATAAATTAAGAAGAGAATTGATTAACCAGTCCTGCATATTTACCCTTGAACGCCGGGTAGTAGAAGAATATGCTGATGCCTATTTCTGTTATAATTTCCCGCAAAATTTTTTGAAGTCATTCATACTGGCAAAAAAATTTTTTAATCTTTTTAAATCTTTAATTCCAGATGATATTAAAATCCTGGACATCGGCTGTGGAGATGGAGCAGGGATGTTCGGTCTTTATTATTTTATGCATAAGCAGGAACCTGAAAGTAGGTTTCAATTAACAGGCGTGGATATAAATGATATATTCCTAAAAAGATGTGGAGCAATGGCAGACTGGTTTAAAGAGAAAGATCCCCATATCGATGTTGAACTGGTAAAAGAATCTGCACAAAAATTTATTCAAAGGAATAAAAAGACTTATGATTTTATAATACTCTCAAATACCCTTGCTGAAATATTTCAATCAGAAAAAATCCCATTATCTTTTATCGGGTCTTTATTAAAATATTTAAAAGAGACAGGGTTTATCATTATCATTGAACCAGCACTGAAAAATCTCACGCGTAAACTTATGGAATTGCGTGAAGATATAATCACCCACAAAACAGGAGAGATTCTTCTTCCCTGTTTACATAATAACAGATGCCCTGGACTTAATAAAAAAAGAGAATGGTGTCATCAGAGTATAAAATGGATTCCACCTGATTATTTAAAAATCATCAATCAGAAATTATTTAGAAAAATTGAATACCTCAAGTTTTCTTATCTTATTATATCGAGTCCGAAATATAATCTACCAACTGCCAACTTCTATCCTGTCATAAGCCGATTATCAATAGAAAAAGGAAGAAAAAGGTGCCTCATCTGCACTAAAGATGGAATCGTGGAATTGATAATGCTAAACCGTGAAAGAAGTCTGGCGAATGAGGAATTTGAACAGGTTTCAATGGGAGATATAATAAAAATAGATGAGCCGGTTAAAATCAAATTTAGAACCTATAAGATTGGAAAAGATACAGGTGTCAAAAGGCTTGATTTTTGAATTAAATTATTTATAATTAATAAACTTTATCAAAAGGAGGCAAATGGCACGATATTTTATAACTTCTGAATCAGTTACTGAAGGCCATCCAGATAAAATCTGCGACCAGTCAGCAGATGCTATCCTGGATGCAATACTTGAAAAGGATCCCTTTGGCAGGGTTGCCTGCGAAGTAATGACCACCAGAGGGTTGATATTTGTTGCGGGTGAGATAACGACAAACTGCTATGTTGAAATACCTGATTTGATCAGAGACCTTTTATTTGAAATCGGTTATACTGATACGGATATGGGCATTGATGCCTATACCTGTGCCATAATCACTGCGATACAGGAACAATCAAGTGATATTGCAATGGGCGTAAATATTGGCGGTGCAGGTGACCAGGGAATGATGTATGGTTATGCTACAAATGAAACAAAAGAATTGATGCCGATGCCCATAGTTATTGCCCATAAACTTGTCCGAAGGCTTGCCGAAGTTCGTAAAACAAATATTCTTACTTATCTAAGACCTGATGGCAAATCTCAGGTAACAGTGGAATACGATAATGATAAACCGATTCGGATTGATACAATCATTCTTTCAGCCCAGCACCATCCTGATATAAAAAATGAAAAATTACATGAAGACCTGAAAAAATATGTTGTGCTTGAGGTCGTTCCCAAAGAATTGATAGATAATAAAACAAAGATATACATAAATCCCACCGGCAGATTTGTTATTGGTGGTCCCCAGGGTGATACAGGGGTTACCGGAAGAAAGATAATGGTCGATACTTATGGTGGTGTAGGACACCATGGTGGTGGTTGCTTTTCAGGAAAAGATCCAACAAAGGTTGACCGTTCTGCATCCTATATTGCGCGTTACACAGCAAAGAATCTTGTTGCCTCAGGTGTATGTGATAAGGTTGAGGTATCCCTTGCCTATGCCATTGGTGTTGCAGAACCTGTTGCAATAAATGTCAATACATTCGGCACAGCAAAGATTGAAGAAGAAAAGATTGTAAAAATTCTGAAAAAATTATTTGATTTTACACCCCAGGGTATCATTGATAAACTGAATCTGCGCAGACCTGTTTTCAAAAAGACTGCCTGTTATGGACATTTTGGTAGAGAAGAAGAAGGGTTTACCTGGGAAATATGCGATATGGCAGATGCGATAAAGAGAGAAGCTGGAATATAATTATTGGTTAAATGGTTGAATGGTTAAATAGTTAAATAAAAAAGGAAACGAAATGGAATATAATATTAAAGATAGAAAATTATCAAAAGAAGGGCATAAAAGGATTGAATGGGCAGAAACCAAGATGCCCGTTTTAAGACTGATTCGTGAACGGTTTACAAGAGAAAAACCCTTAAAGGGTAGATGTATAGGTTGCTGTCTCCATGTGACAACCGAGACGGCAAATCTTGTGAGGACCCTCAAATCAGGTGGTGCCAGGGTTTTTTTAACTGCCTCCAACCCATTATCCACGCAGGATGATGTTGCTGCAGCACTCGTTGAAGATGGAATTGGTGTCTTTGCAATAAAAGGGGAATCAAGAAAAGAATATTATTACAATATGGATTATGTGTTAAAAAATAAACCCGAGATTCTCATTGATGATGGTGCTGATCTAATCTCAACAGTCCATAAAAAGAATATGAAGGGGATTATTGGTGGGACCGAAGAAACAACGACCGGTGTAATAAGATTAAAGCAGATGGCGAACGATGATGTCTTGCAGTTTCCAATTATTGCCGTGAATGATTCCTTGACCAAACATCTCTTTGACAATCGTTATGGCACAGGACAATCAACTATTGATGGCATTCTGAGGGCAACGAATATATTAATCAGTGGATGTAATTTTGTTGTTGCGGGTTATGGCTGGTGTGGCAGAGGGCTTGCGATGAGGGCAAAGGGATTTGGCGCAAATGTAATAATCACCGAAGTTGACCCGGTAAAAGCACTTGAGGCAAGAATGGATGGTTATCAGGTTATGCCGATGATTGAGGCAGCGCAGATAGGAGATGTATTTATTACCGTAACCGGTGATATAAATGTGATAAGAAAAGAACATATGTTAAAAATGAAGGATGGCGCGATCATAGGAAATTCAGGACATTTTGATGTAGAGATTGATAAAGATGGATTAAAGAAGATCGCAAAGAGAAAACGTCTTATAAGAAATTTCTGTGAAGAATATACATTGAAAAATAATCGACGTATCTATCTACTTGCCGAAGGAAGACTTGTAAACCTTGCTGCAGCCGAAGGACACCCAGCAATGGTAATGGATATGTCATTTGCCAATCAGGCACTGGCAGTAGAATATATCTTAAATAATCCCGAACTTAAAAACCTGGTATATTCATTACCCCTTGAAATTGACCAGGAGATTGCCCGTTTGAAACTCAAATCTATGGGGATAAAGATTGATAAACTAACACCTGAGCAGGAACGGTATCTTGCATCCTGGGAAATGGGGACATAGAGATATCTCTAAATCAGGGTAAACAAATCTTTCCTTCAAAGGTCATCACTGCCTGACCACCAAAGGCAGTCCTTAGAATTTCATTGTTATCTGTATAAATGTGGACATAAACCAGTCCAGGCATCTGGAGTGAGTATCCCTGTTCAACGACGATACGGGTCGTCTCCTCTGCCTTAGTAATCCCGTTTTTCACGAGATAGTAACCCAGGGCAACCGCAGCACCTCCAGAGGCAGGATCTTCGTTGATTCCAACAACAGGTGCAAAATGGCGCATATGGACATTTGCCTCTGGATCGTTCGTCTCCATACAGAATAAGACCACACCCGTGATTCCAAATCTCTGGCAGTAATTTTTCATCAAAGAAAAATTGGGTGTGATATCTAACAATTGGGGCAATGATTTTACAGGCACTATTATCTCTGGATGTCCTGATTGAACCGCACTCACTGGTAAATTGGTATTAGAAATATCTATAGGCGATATACCCAGAAATCGGGCAACACTTTTGAGTTCCAGATTAACACTTATCGTATTCGGTGGTGGAAGTGAAATCGTAACGCGATTTATCTTTTTATCTGCTACCCTTAATTCCACTGCCTGTGTCCCTGATTTTGTTTTCTGTTTTAAGATTGTGGTTGGCTCTTTTAAATCAATGATACCCTCATTTTCAATTGCATAATATGTGGCAACTGCCCCGTGTCCAGAGAATTTTATCTCCTCTGAACCACTGAAAAATCCTAAAATCAAATCTGATTCTTTATCACCCGGGAATATAAAAGTCGTATCTGATAGGGGATTCAATTCTCGGGCAAGTTTCATCATCTTTTTTTCATCGTAATTTGGTTGGATACCAATTATGACCCAGGCTGGATTTCCTGCATACGGAACTGTAGTAAATGAACATAATCTCTTAGCCTTTATCCATTCCATTTTACCTCCCCTTCAATTCTCTTGTCTTAAAATCTTTTTATGAATTTACCTAAATCTCGCATACACCGCTTCCACATTTTTTAAAAAAATCAACATCCCCGAATTCTAAAACCTGATTTTTTTTGCTGTTATAACGATAAACAGTGATACCCTTGCATTTCAATCTATGTGCCAGTAAAAATGCGGCACGGGTCTGTTCCAGGGTTGCATCCTCAGGAAGATTAATCGTTTTACTAACCGCATTATCAACATATTTCTGGAATACTGCCTGCATCTTCAAATGTATTTCCGGCATTATCTCATGGGCAATTGGAAATAATCTTTTTACATCCTCCGGTATATCTTTGATCTTTTTTAATGAACCGGCACGAACAATTTCCGATACCAAATCCGGGGAATAAAACCCTCTTTTATGTGCAATCTCTTCAAAAATTGGATTTACAACAACAAATGTTGTATCAAGAACATTACGCAGATAGCCAACCGAGAATAATGGTTCTATCCCGGAAGATGTATCCGCGATCATACTTATCGTTCCAGTTGGTGCAATCGATGTAACTGTGGCATTTCTCATCGGCTTTGAATTTTTGAATATTGATTTCTCAATATTGGGGAATGAACCCCTTTTTTCACCTAATATCTTAGAAACGTGACGTGCTTCATTCTGGATAAAATTTGCCAGTTCATCAGCAAACCTCAACGCCTCATCTGAATCATAGGGAATCCCCATTTTTATAAGGCAATCAGCAAAGCCCATCACACCCAGGCCAATCTTTCTATTTCCCCTTGTCATCTTTTCAATCTCTCCGAGTGGATATCTATTCGCATCAATTACATTATCAAGAAAATGGATTGCTATTTCAATCGTCATTTTAAGTTTCTCATAATTGAATTTGCCATCAACAAACATCTTTGCAAGATTGATTGAACCGAGGTTACAGGATTCATAAGGTAATAAAGGCACCTCACCACAGGGATTCGTGCTCTCAATCCTGCCCAGTTCTGGTGTAGGGTTTTTACGATTGATCTCATCAATGAATATCATACCCGGGTCACCGGTCTTCCAGGCATTAAATACAATCATATCAAAGATATCCCTTGCATTGATATTTTTAACCGGTCTCTGGGTTCTTGGATTTATCAAATCATAACCCTGATTATTTATCGCACGATTTATAAAATCATCTGATACCCCAACTGAAATATTGAAATTATTTAATTCGTTTTCATTTTCTTTTATCCGGATGAAATCAACAATATCGGGATGGTCTACATTTAATATCCCCATATTTGCACCACGCCTCTTACCACCTTGTTTTATCACCTCAGTGGCACAATCATATATCTTCATAAAGGAAAGCGGACCCGATGCAATCCCCATTGTTGAACGCACCATATCACCCCTGGGCCTGATCCGGGAAAAAGAAAAACCTGTTCCACCACCAGACTGATGTATCAATGCAGTATTTTTAAGGGTCTCAAATATGCTGACCAGGGAATCATCTATGGGTAAAACAAAACAGGCAGAGAGTTGACCAATTTCACAACCTGCATTCATAAGGGTGGGTGAATTCGGAAGGAATTCAAGGTTCGCCATCACCTGATAAAACTCTTCTTCTGATTTAGATATATCCTCTCCGTAATTTGCATCAACCTGTGCAATTGCCCTTGCCACCCTTCTAAACATCTCTGCTGGAGATTCTACTGGCTTTCCTCTGCTATCCTGTAATAGATATCTCTCACTCAAGACCCTCAAACTGTTTAAAGAAAGTTTTAAATGGTCCTTCACGCCAAGTATTGTCTTTTTATTTCTGATATCTGCCCTCAATTGGCGATAAATGATATACGCCCGTGCGGTATTAAACTTCTCATTTTTGATAAGGGTTTGTTCCACGATGTCCTGGATATCTTCTACATTTGGTTTTAAACTCCCAAACCTCTGTTGAAGTTCTGCTATTGCTTCATCTCCAATCTTTCGCGCAAGGCTTATATCTTCATTCGTTGCCCTCAATGCCTTCTCAATTGCTTGATAAATCTTCTCTGGTTTGAATTCTACAACCGTGCCGTCTCTTTTAATAATAGATTTAATCATAAATGATTATAATATAATTTCAGTCCTTGTCAATAATGCAGATTTTAATTTAACTATTGTATTATATTAAATCCAAATATCACGGCAAAATTTTTAATTACCGCCTTCTTCACCCTAGCCATTTCTACCATATAATTTAATATCTCCTGCATCGATGTCATCTTTATATCCTTGAATCCACAGGGATTGATTAAATCAAAATATTTCAAATCATTATTGACATTGAGTGCAAAGCCATGGAAACTTACCCAGCGTTTTATTGCAACACCAATGGAACAGATCTTCTTTTCTCCAACCCAGACACCAATCATCTTTTCTTTTTTCTCTGCAGAAATTTTAAAATCACCGAGTGTAGAGATTATTGCATCCTCAATCTTTTCAATAAAAGGTTTTATACCAGCAAGACCCTTTTTTATATTAAATACTGGATATCCAACCAGTTGTCCTGGACCATGAAATGTTACATCTCCCCCGCGTTCAATGTGATATAATTCTATCCCCTTTTCTTGTAGAAATTTAGACGATACTTTAATATTTTCGTCTTTTCCTGACTTGCCGAGTGTAACTACTGGATTGTGTTCAACAAGGATTAGTGTATCTGGAATCTCTTCTGCCACCCGTTTTGAATGTAATTCTTTCTGCAGATCCCAGACTTCTTTGTAATTCCTTAAACCCAAATTTAGGATTTTTAAATCACCCATTATTTAAATAACGTTATGTGCAGTGAAAGTAAATGGGTAATCTGATTCTATCTTTTTGTTTGCAATATCTATTTGTGATTTGAATTTTTTTCTCCACATACCTTGATTGGCACAGGTTTGGTCGGTGGTCTATAAGTTGGTTGTTTTATCTTTTCTATGGGAATATTGAGTTCCTTTGATAGTATCCTTGCGATATGCCTTCTACAACCCTTTCCCTGGCACAAACCCATCGTTACCCTCAAGACCCTTTTGAGTTCATCCATTGTATGATAACCTTCTTTTATCTTCTCGATAATCTCTTCTTCAGTAATATCTTCGCAACGACAGATGATTTTCATAACCCATTTTAGCCGAAAAATTCAGAATGTCAAGTTTTAAAAATTCTATTAAAAACTCATTCCGATCCCTATCCTCATTCTGAAACCAGGGTTCCAGTGTAAAGGATTATTGTAATAGAATGCCCTTGCCTTTACATATTCTTCACGCAGTTCATAAGGATTATTTATGCCATCGTGGTTATAATCCGCCTGTGGTGTGTAGTATGAACTTGTAAGGGTAATATTTGAAAATTGTCCAATGTTTACGGTCGATGTCTGACCATCATCATCGGGTTTCCCGGTTGTGCTATAGACACGCGTTATCTGTTCGGTATTAAACAGGTTATAGATATTTGCAAACAAAATAAAATTCAATTTTTGAATTGTTATACCTTTTGTGATATTCGCATCTACATTTATATATCCGGGTATCCTTGAAGAATTGTCATCGCCGAGTTTATTTCCTTTGGTATCGGTTGGCGTATACGGGAAACCAGAATGGTATGAAAAAATAAAATTACTCGTCATATTACGCAAAGGGATGAGAATAAAATTATCAGGGGATTCAAATCCGAGTGTTGCATTAACAATATGTCTCTCATCAAAATCGAGCCAGTAATCTATGCGCGGAATAGGATATTTACCCGTGATCGGATCTGGGTCTTGAAGATATATGTTATAGTAATTCTGCCAGGCTGAAGAAGCGGTTCCTTTTGCGAATTGTAGTGTATGTGAAATATCAAAAGCCCAGTAATCCATCATTCGTTTTTTCAGAGTCAATTCAATTCCTTTTACATTTCCATAATCAAGATTCTGAACCTGATAATAGGCATAAGGTAGTGCATCAATCTTCTGGGTCTGAATCAAATCATAAATATCCTTGTAGTATGCAATAAATCCTAAAGCAAAAACATCAGATAACTGATTCTCATAGCCCATTTCATAGGCAATTGTCTTTTCAACTGTAAGATTCGGATTTCCAATGACTGAATTATATCTTCTCAAAAGAAGCCAGACAACTTCTGGTTCAGTTGAACGATAAAGGTCATGTGAAGTTGGTGTCTGGTAAAAATGTCCATAATTGAATCTGAATTTTGAACGTTCAGTGATTGGTAAGGAGAATCCAAGTCGGGGTGAAAGTCTGATCTTGGGTGGAGTTTCAATCACAGTAGAATCTGTTATATCGCTTGGATTTTTTAATCCACTTGCCTTGGAATCAAAATAATCAAGCCTGACACCAATCCTTGTGATAATACCCTGAAAATCCATACGGTCCTGAACAAATATTGCACCTTTCACAGGATTTTTATTGTACCTATCCCAGAATGGCAAAAGGATCCAGGGAAGGTTATTATCAAACCATCCCACATTCTGGAATATTGCATTAAATCCAGTTTTAAATTCATGGATTTCCCCAATGGCATTTGTGTAAGAGAAATTGAATTGATAATCACGATTAAAGAAATAACGCCACAGACGGTCATCTCCAACCGTATAATAAAATCCAGTAGCACCAAATGGATTTCTGCGTAAACTCCGTGCAGTTGACCTCTCAAATTCCTCATAATGATAAGGCATATCAGGGTCAGCAAGGGAATCAATCAGATAGGATTTAATTAGTGAATCAGGGATCTCAAAAAATTTTTGAGGAAAATGGTTTGCCTTGAATATATAATCATCATACCATTTTCTGTTCTGTCTTTCTTCTTCTTCTAAATCACGGACTGCATAAAATCTTGTATTCTTTGTATAGCCAAATTTTGCCTCAATTATTGACTTTGATGTAGGCATATAATTAAATGTCAAACTACCAAGGTATCCTTTGCGTAACTCTGCGGCGCGATGGTCAAGATGATATATCATACTCATTGCATTCCAGACATCACTATAATACTGGAACATCTCTCTCTGATAAAATCCAGAAAGTATTATCTTACCTTTGGCATTGGGCAGTCTGTAAGACAACTTACCCTGCGTTTTATAGTCAAATCTTGGCGAAGGAATCTTATATTTTGCCCTCTGGTGTGCATCAGTAAGATATGATTCACCAGATAAAAAATATCTTAATCGTGATTTGGATAGAACACCGCCACCGATACTAAGTTCATATTGATTATATCCAAAATTTAATTTATCACCGCGGAAGATTTCGTCTGTGGTGTAACGTAAACTTCCGCTTGTTTTATCACCACCTTCACGGGTAACAATATTCACAACACCGGAAAGTGCCTCGCCATATTCAGCATCAAATCCACCGGTGATAATACCAATCTCCTCAACTGCCTCTTTGTTAACCTGGATTGATTGCTGTCCATAGTGCGGTGCCTTTGCCAGAACACCATCCACATAATAGGCAACCTCAGTATTCCTGCCCCCTCTAATATGGGTTCCGAGATTGCTCGTTGATACACCTGCCTGCAGGGTTATAATTTGATTGATCTCACTTATCGGTAATTTTTTAATCTCTTCGGATGTAGAAATATGTGTGGTCTGGGTCTGGGTTCTTATGACAATCGGCTTTTCCTCAACAACAACTACGGGTTCAATGATAATTACCCCTGGTGCAAGTTTAAAATCAACGAAAGTTGTCTGATTACTCATAACTGTGATGTTTTTCTTCGTAACTGTATTATACCCAACATAAGAGGCGGTCACCTCGTATGTTCCTACAGGCACAAATGGAATCACATATACACCGTTATCATCGGTTGATGCACCAATCTCAGTTCCTTCAACAACGACATTTACACCAATGAGCGGCGTTCCGTCAGACTCATCTATCACCTTACCCTGGATCCTTCCCATACCGGTTGCCAGGGCAAATGTGCATATCAATGCAACTCCCCAATAAATTCGCCTCATTCCAACCTCCTTTCTTAATTATATTTAAAAAGTCCCTGATGTCAAGGATTGATCAAATTTTAAAAATGGCTCAAAAAGGCTAAAGCACAACAAGAAGGGGTAAAAGAGGGGATAGAGACATGAAACGTGCACCGTGAACCGTGAAATGTGAATGCGGAGGTAAAGAAATCCCTGATAACCCTTTTGAATTTTTAGATGTTGGAAGTTTGAAAAATGTTTGTCAATCGCTGTGGCAGTAAAGACTAAAATCTCATTTCCAACTTCCAAACTCACTTCTTCACCTAATAACCAGCCTCCGTTCCCTGATACGGGCAGCGAAACCGTATAATAACCAACGATCCTTAGTAGGATCGGTTTCCCATCGTGACAATGTCAAATCATCCCAAAACCTAAAATAGCGAGACTCATCTCGCACCCTTAACACTCGAACCTCCTACCCCTTTCTTTTCTTTAATCCTGAATCCTGTAGCGAACCGATAGAAACCCCTCCTGTAGAGAATTATTGAAATGATAGATGTTGGCATTTGGTCGCAAGGGTGGGATTAGAATATTGACAAAACACAAAATAATGGATATAATGACATTATATGAAATCTGGTATAAAGAAAAAAGATTTTCATAGAAAACCAGATTTTAAAAAATGCGGGTGTAGCTCAGCGGTGGAGCATCGGCTTCCCAAGCCGAGGGTCGCGGGTTCAAATCCCGTCGCCCGCTCTTGTTTACACACTATTTTTCCGTTTTCAGAAAACTTTTTAAAATGCACAAATGTCTAATATTCTTTCCTTTGATACTTTCTATCTCCGGTTGTTTATTTCCTAAACAAAATATCTATCAGAAAGGTGTCATAAGTTATGAAAAAAAAGAATATGAGAAGGCAATAAAGTATTTTACCGAATTCTATCAGAGGTCACCATCAGGAGATTCAACCCTCTTTTTTTTATACAACTGTTATATTAAAGTCGGTGATATCAGAACCGGTATAAAGATTCTTGAAGAACTGGCAAAGAGAAAGAACCCCTCTGAACCAATCTATTCCACTCTTTTTAATTATTATCACCAGAATAATTTTTATCATAAAATAAATCAGATGATTTTGAATGCACCCCAGCCTGTAATTCAGAAATTTGACATAAAATATCCATTGACAAAGAGAGTTTGTGCCGAATTATTTGCCGGTGCCCTCTCTTCAGGTAAAATTGATGACCCGATTAATTTTGCACTAAAAAGAGGAATTCTGAAATCTGCACCTGATGGGAAATTTTATGAGAATGATACAATAAAAGTAAATCAATTAATCCTGCTCCTTGATAGTTTTATTCCCCCTGTGAATCCTGAAAATAACCTTCGTTTTAAATACATAAAAATGAATTCTTATCTTTATCTTCCATATTCACGGCTAATTTCGCTCAACATATTAGAATATGATGAAAATATAAATCCTGAGGCATCAGCAACATTGAGCCAGGCACTCCGGGCAATTACAAATTTAAAGAATAGAGGATTCCTAAAATGACCCGTTTGATTGACCGCTATTTTATAAAGGAATTCATACCCCCATTCTTTTTTTCAATCTTTGCCCTGACATTTATCCTGTTGATGGACCAACTCTTCAGGTTGATCGATTTGTTTGTAAGAAAAGGGTTACCCATTTCAATTGTGGGACAGGTCCTCCTTTATAACCTGCCCTTGATTATTTCTTATACAACGCCAATGGCGATTCTCATTGCTATCGTAATGAGTTTTGGCCGATTCAGCCACGACAATGAGATACTCGCCCTGAAAACAAGTGGTTTTTCATTTTTGAAAATAATGAGAACTCCAATGATTATTGTGATAATTATTATGATATCTCTAATTTTTTTCAATCATTATTTTCTACCTGAGGCAAACCATCGGGCAAGAAACCTTATGTATGATGTTGCCCGGAAAAGGCCCGCGGTGCGGATTCCTGATGGTGTATTTACGAATGAATTCCCTGGTTATACCATTTACATTGCAAAAAAAATTGAAAAGACCGGGGAAATATTCAATGTGACAATCTATGATTTGAGAAATAATATAATAATAACTGCACCAAAAGGAAATTTATATTCCATTGAAGATGAAGATATAACGCAGTTTGTCCTTTATAATGGTGAATATCACCAGTTGATAGATAATACAAAATACCAGAAAACAAAATTTGAAAAACAGGTGATAAATATACAGGTGAATACTGAATTTGTCAGAAAAGAAAGGAATGTTCGCAGTGATGATGAGTTGAATCTTCCCAGATTGATAAAAAATATAAATGTGGTTTCCTCGGAGATCGATAAAATTAAAGCCGAAATCAACGAACTCGGCACAACCACGCTTGATAAATACACAAAAGGCGAAGTTGAAAAAACTCAGGCAATACGGTTTCAGATTGATCAGAAAATCTCGGTGATTAAGAGTAAACTGAGGAATCGCGCACGTTACCTCATTGAATTAAACAAGAAATTTTCCCTTGCCTTTGCCTGCCTTGTCTTTTTGATAATGGGCGCACCTCTTGGTTATTTATTCAGAAAAGGCGGTATTGCTGGACTATTACTCGGGATTCTATTGTTCTCTGCATACTATATTCTGTTTTTAACCGGTGAAGAATTCGCTGACCGCAGGAACTTCTCTCCATTCTGGGCGATGTGGCTACCCAATATCATACTGCTCATTCCTGGACTTTTTCTTTTGTATCTTGCCGAATATGAGCATCTACGTTTTTTCGGAAAGAAGATATGAAGAAAATCTATAAATATGTATTAAGCAATTTTCTCCGCTATCTTTTATTTTCTCTTTTGATACTCATATTTATCTATATCATTATAAACCTCTTTGATAACCTCGGTAGGTATCTATCAAGAAATATTCCATTTAAGGATATATTGATTTATTATCTCTACCTCATCCCATCCTATACTGTTTTATTAATACCGGTGGCGGCAATAATCGGTGTATTCTTCATCTTCGGTTATATGACCAAATATCGTGAACTCATTGCCTTAAAGGCACAGGGAATGGACATAAATAATCTTTTTATTATAATTCTTATCGCCGGATTATTTATTTCTATCTTTACCTTCGTATTCCAGGAAACCGTTATGGTATGGGCACAGGCAAAAATGACAAAGCATAAAATGACAAAGATCGATAAGAGACCTTCTCCAGTTGGAGCCAAGCGATATAATTTCTTTTATTATGGTGAGAATAACTGGATTTATTACATTAAGGGATTCAACCCTAAGGACTCAACCCTGAATAATGTTATGCTCTACAAGGTTGATGAAAATAGGCGTATTATAAAAAGGATTGATGCAAAAGGTGCAAAATTCATAGGTTACTGGCAGTTCAATAATGCAACAGTGAGGGAATTTGATACCCTTGATAATGAACAGATATATCATTATACAATCCTTGATATGCACGAATTGAAAGAAAAGCCTGTGGATTTCTCTCGCACCCCAAAACCCGTGGAGGAGATGAATTTCATTGAACTATCTCAGTTTGTAAAAAAACGGCTCCGTGCCGGTGAAGATGTTGCAAAGGAGAATGTAGAGTTAAATTATCGTTTTTCTTTTCCATTCATTACCCTTATTCTTCTTTTGCTCTGTCTGCCTATTTCAATCGTTCTACGGCGTGGCGGGATTGCGATTGGATTGGGCATAAGCATTGTTTTGGCATTTGTCTATTGGGGATTTATTCAATCCTGTCGTGCCTATGGCTATACTGGGATTATGAATCCTGTGCTTTCTGCCTGGCTACCAAATATCATATTTATAATCGCCGGTATAATCTCAATCCTTAGTATCCGAAGGTAGTCCGGGGTCAACAAATATTACACTCTCCCGCATTAAAACCACAGTTCCCAATTTACCCTTCTTGCTCTTTTTCAAATACTTTCTCTGGGTATAAGAAACTGGCACATTCTTCTGATTTTTTGCCTTGCTGAAATAGGCAGCAACAGCTGCTGCCTTTTCTATATCTTCCTTTCTTACATTTTGTCCCTTCTTCAAAACAGGTCTCAAAATTGTATGTGCACCTTCATAACCACGGATATGGAAAAAATAATCATCGGGCTGGGCAAATTTAAAGGTCAGTTCCATATTTGAATGCGCATCCTTTCCTACATAAATGCGTGAATTAGAATCAAGGATAAATTCACGAAAAGGCAAGGATTTCTTTTCTTTGACAGATTTACCAGCCGCAATTTTGATAATCTTTTTTTTCACCCCTACACCTGATTTAAGCAATTCGATCTCTTTTTCTAATTTTTTAATCATTTCCTGTAGTTTTGGTATACCCCTTTTTAGTTTTTTATACCTTTTAAAATAATCTTCTGCATTCTTATGTGCATCCTTCACAGGGTCAAGCCCGATTTCCAGATTTTTTTGTGTATAGGGATTGTAGAGTATGATCTTATCCATTCCCTTTTTTATTTTAGGAATATTCATCAATATCAATTCCCCGGCAATCCGGTTAAATTCAATTACTTCTTTATCAGCAAGTTCTTTTTTTAATCTCTCAATTTTCTCTTCAATCCTTTTTATTTTTTTATTTCTTTCTCTCTCAGATGAAATCCTTTCTTTTCGCTCAATATATGAATTTATTCCTTCTTTAAATAACTCATTCCAGGAATCAAATTCATTGATAAAATCACTGGCAAAGAGACTCACCCTTAAGGGTATAATTGATACAATCTTTGGTTTGTATGGTGCGCCATTGATAATTGCCTTCAACTTTTCCAGATTTTCTATATTCAATTCGTGGGCAAGACATTTATCAAACCCCTCAAAATTCTTTACCAGTAAATCTTTATCTTTTAATTCTTCCCAGGTAAGGTTAAATACCGATGACTTTATCGTCTTTTCTATATATCGCGCAAAAAGATTTCTCTGCCCATCCTCTAATATGAGCGAAAGATTGGGTGCCTCTTTATAAAAAGATAGCCTGATTTTGGAAGTCTTTCTCTGACCATATTCAATCCTTTCCAAGTAAAGGTCAAGCACCGGTGAGTGGTCAGTTTGTTCTACTTTAACAATTCTTGTATTTGAAATATGTTCATCAAAATAAGAAAGTTTTTCAAATTTTCCAATTTTTTTGCTTATATAAAACCCCAGTGCCTCAGGGTAAAGGGAGACAAAAAAAGCATTTTCATCAAATTCAATCTGGATCAACCTCTCCCTTATCCAAACCTGTTTTATGAATTTATTTATCAGTTCTTTTTTAATCTCCCTTAAGGCAAGATAGATAAAGATTCCGTTCACAATTTGAGTTTACCCATAAAAAATCAATCTGTCAATGATTAAAGAACAGAGATGAGGCATTTATCGTAATGAACATTTTTATCTTTTTATTTTTATTAATTGCAATCCCTGTTCTGGGAAAAATCTTGATAGATCCAAAACAAACCTTTGTTTCAACCCCCAATTCAAAGCCGGTGCTATAATATTTTTCCTGCTCTCTATCAATTGCATAATCAATGAATAGCGTTCCAAATAGGTCTTCAAAATAGATATTGGGATTCCAGAGACCTTTTCTTATATTCAATAATCGGTGTGAATATTCAGTTTTAAAAATGAAACCACTCTGGGAATGGATATCTTCATAACCGCGGATTGAGATAAGCGGTGTGTCAGAATTCTGGGTATCAGAAAACCCGGTTAGTTTTATGAGTAATTCGCCATTTAACAGCATCTGATTCAATCCCAAACTGCCAAAAAAACCGGTGCGGTCAATGCTTGACCTGAAAGTCCTCCTCTCAAAAGGAACAGAAAAATCAAGGAAAAAAGTAGTATAAGGACTCCCTCCAGTGATTGAAGTTTCTAATTTTATTTCTTTTCTCTTATATCCATCAAAAGATTTAAAATCCAAACCCGATAAAATTTTTTTGACCTTCTTGTCCAGGGAATAAAAAAGTGGATAATTAAAAGAAAGATAGAGCAGGTCGTTGTAATAATAAAAAAGTCCCATATTCAAAGGATTGAAGAACAGGGACTGGAAACCCATCTGGAAATAGGGGATATTATTCAACTGGTCATAACCAATGACCATAGTATAAGAATTTTCATTTGTTGCGTCTGAGCCAGCAAATATCGCACTGTATAACCATTTTTTGAAAGTAGAATCCATCGGTAAAAATAAAGGAACCCTTGCAGATGGAAGAATAGTCTTTGTTATATCAAGATAATTCCCCCTTTTTATAACGAAGTTCAGGGAATCAAAATTCGGTGCTAAATTTGCCTTCCATTCTTTCAACCGATAAATCTTAGGTCTTGCAACCATCCTGTAAATATCAAAGCCTTCGGAATTCAAACCGGAAAAGAATATCATACTATCAATCACGACAAATGAATTTATAAATCCTGTCTTTGTATAACAAAAAATGCTTTCTGGTTGGTTCAAATCAATACTGTAAATCCTGTGTTTACCTTCATAATTTGCAATGAAACCGAGGAGGTCTTCTTTGATAAAAAATAAATTTCCTTCGGTCCAGGGTGTCTTAAGGACCGGGATGGAATCTTTTGTTTCAAAATTCATAATGTATAAATCAGTATTTTCAAATCTCTTCCCTGCGCTCACCACAATCCATTTTCCATTCGTCTCAATCTCATTTATCAAGAAATCGCCTTCCCATAATTTTTTTCTCATTTCAGGGGAATACAGCCAGATCTCTGAACCATGGTTTTTATCTTTAACCTTAACATATAAAATAATTGAATCATTGAGGACACAGAATGTTCTGATGTCATCTTTAAATAAAACTTCAGTCTTTTTGCTCGACAAATTCATCCTTTTTAAAATCGAAGTTATACCAAATCTATTATAATAAATATTTTCAGCCCGTCTTATTTCAGTATTACAAAAATATAGATTATCACCATGTAATTTCATTTTTGTAGTCAATGAACTATTTAGTGTCGTAAATATCCTCTCTTTTTTATCGGCAAGATTAAATTCCATTATATAAGTGAATACCTTATACCTGAATCCATTCAGTTTTATTGGTATCTCACGGACATAATACAATTTATTTTTGTGATATACAACAGAAGAGATATACCATCCATTTTTTGTCAGTCTTTCGCCCGGGAGTTTATAATTTATTGGCTTATTCGTCTCATATCTCCACCATTCAGAAAAAAGTCGAGGAAATGTTTTTCCATAAACCGTTTTTGATGCCTGATCAATCCCGAATACAGGGAATAAAGGAGAAATAAATGCCCAGGGGTATGAACCATAGACCGTGAAAAATCGGGTGGTTTTCTCCTTCCCGTATTTATTCGAAAGAAAATCAAGGAATTCTCCACCGTATAGATAAATCTTCCCATAGGGAAATGAGAGGGGCTCATTCGTTGCCTCAATTATATCAGGAAATTTGTTTTTGCTAATTCTGGTTTCAAGGTAATTATCAAAAAATCCATCATTCAATCTGCCTTCATAAGGCGAAAATTGGGATTCGGTATAAACAGTTATCCCCTCAATTATCCAGCCTGGTAGATACATATTTGCCTGGAATGGTGCACCAAAAATCCGGGTAAGAATTTTAGGAATGCCCGCAGTCTTTGTCATATGGGCAATATGTGTATACTCATGCAGACCTGCAAGCCTATACCAATCCTGGATTCCTTCAAGATAATAATCCGAATTTGGTGGATATGTAAAAATATGGATGTTATAGAAGAAGGGATTGGCAAAGCCATTGCTCAGAATGCCTGTATCTTCTATGACCACTGGCAGATTTCTTGGATTATTGCCTGTGAGTCTATCTACATATAGACGATAATATTCAAGATTATTTAATGTCTGAATCGCTTCGTATTCATATCTGGGTTTATAAATGACTGTATAATTTTTTGTTTTAATAACCCACCAGTCAAACCAGGAAAAGATTAATGCAAAAAATATCGCCACAGCAAATTATAATAACAAAAAATAGAAATTCAAGAATTAAAAACCATCAATGATTCAATATGATAGGTCTGGGGGAACATATCAAAAAGATAGAGCCCTTTAATTTTATAACCATCTTTTATTATCAAATTTGCATCACGGGCAAGGGTTGCGGGATTGCAGGATAGGTAAATAATCTTTTTAATCCTCATATTTTTAAATTCTTTTATTACAACCTCGCCAATCCCCTTCCTTGGTGGATCAACTATCAATGTATCACACCCTTTTATTGAAGAAATCTTATCCTCTACCCTGCCGACAATAAAATCAATATTTTCAATGTTATTCAAGCGGGCATTATTCAATCCTTCTTTTACAGAAGCAGAATTTTCTTCAATTGCGATTACTCTTTTACAGAGGTCTGCCACACAAATCCCTATCACACCAACGCCTGCATAAAGGTCAATTAGGGTTGAACCATCAATCTCTGCCCTTATCCTTTCAATAATCTTCTCAAAAATTCTGGTATTCACCTGGAAGAATGATGTGGGACCGATCTCAAACTTCTTGTTTCCGAGTCTCTCCTCATAGAATCCATTACCATCCAGCACTATATTCTTTCTGCCCAAAATTCTGTTCGTCTTCTCTGGATTTATATTTTGACTTATCCCAACAATTTCCTTAAATTCATCCCTGAGTCCTGAATAGATTATCAAGGGTATCCTATTTTCCCTGGTCACAAATGTCAAAAAAATCTGTCCGGTATTTGTCCCCCTCTTTACAATGATATGCCTTAGATTTCCCCTGTGTCTTGATTCATCATATATCTCTATATCTGACTTCTTTATTCGCTCTCTTAAAATAGAAACTATCTCATTAATCTCCTTCTGGTTTATATAACAGACATTATGGTCAATTACCTCGTGCGTCCCTTTTTTAAAATACCCAATCTTCAATTCTCTATCTTTTTGCACTGGGAGTTGTGCACGATTTCTATAATACAGTGGTGTATCGAAGATGACCTCGGCATCCTCTATTTCAATCTTACCAATATGTCTCAGCGTATCCAGAAGAATATCTTTTTTTAGTTCAATCTGGTGTGCATAATCAATATGTTGCATCTGACAGCCCCCACAGGACTTGAAGACCGGACAGAGCGGTTCTATCCGTGTATGTGATGGTTTTATTATCTCTACAATCCTTGCCTGATTATAATCTTTCTTTTCCAAGATTATTTCAACTGCAACCTCTTCTTCTGGAATGGCAAAGTCAACAAAGCAGACCTTTCCGTTTAAATATCCAATTCCCTGGGCACCGAGATTTAATTTCTCAATCTTCAAATTCACTATTTTAGCCATTTATAAATTATATCTGGGCATTGATAACTGTCAATTCTTACCCCTCCCCCATTTCCACTTCTACCTTCTGCCTTCTGCCTCTAACTTCTCACTTTCAACTTTCCACACACATCTCTTCACCAATACCCTGTGTCATTCACTCCCTTTATATAAATGGGCAACAGAAGGATTTTTCTTTTTCTAACCGAGCGACCATTGACGTATAACGATACGGGTAGCGAAACCATATAACGCTCAACAATTTTTTGCCGGTATTCCATCCCCTGATACCCCCTCATCACCCCTTATCACCCTTCATACCCCTGCTTGTAGGAGCGGTTTCCAATCGCGACAATATCAAATCATCCCAGAAACTGGAATAGTGAGACTTGTCTCGCGCCCCTATCCCAATCCCTATTTTTTTCACTCAAACTTCTAACTTTTTACTACTCACTGCTTACTTCCATCTTCCATACTCACTTCTTCACCTAATAACCCACTTCCCCAGCCTCTTTAATTCCTTTTTTGATAAAGTAAGAAATAGGGCGATTCAAAAACTTGCATTAATAGCGCAAGATATTTAATAAAGTTATAAATCACCATTCGCAAAATATTTCCGCTGTCTGAAAAGTGGAAAGATACTGCAGTAAGATTATTTTTGCTTTAAATCGTTTCCTTGACATCATAAAAATTTTTTGTAAAATGTAAATAAGTATGAAAGACAAAGACCTGAATTTTGAAGACAAATTATGGAAGGCGGCGGATAAATTAAGAAAGAAGATAGAGGTTCATGAATATAAATACGTTGTATTAGGGCTTCTATTTTTAAGATATATTTCATTCGCCTTTGAAGAAAAAAGAAAAGAGATTGAAGGAAAAGAAGCAAAGAGATTTCCTGAAAAGTTTAGACCCCAGGTTTGTGAAGATAGAGAAATGTATCAAGCCAATGGAACATTATATGTTCCTGAGACTTGTCGGTAGGAGAATATAAAGAAAAACGCCAATCAACCGAACATTGGTGAAATAATTGATAAAGCAATCGAAACCTTAGAAAATGGACATCCTAAACAATTAAAAGATATTATTCCTAAAATATATTCAAAGGTCAATTTAGACCATTATGACCTTGCCTATCTTATTAACCTTTTCTCCGAGATTCAATTTGATGATGGACATTTAGGAAAGGATATTTTTGGAAGGATTTATGAATATTTTCTTGGTAAATTTACTGAGGCGGAAGGCAAAAAGGGTGGTGAGTTTTATACTCCACGCTCATTAACAAAGTTGATTGTTGAAATCCTGGATGTGAGAGAAGGAAGAATTTTTGACCCAGCGTGCGGTTCTGGTGGATTTTTTGTTTCGGCACTGGAAAAATTGCAAAGAGAAGGTATTGGAAAAGAAGAATTGGCTATTTATGGTCAGGAATCAAAGGAGTTTGTTTGGAAGGTATGTAAAATGAATTTAGCAATAAGAAATGCAGAAGGGGATATAAGATGGGGCGATTCATATCATAATGACAAATTCTTTGACTTAAGGGCAGACTATGTTGTATCAAATCCTCCTTTCAATGATAGTGAATGGGGAAGGGATAGAATAAAATCAAATGACCCAAGATTCAAATATGGCATCCCACCAGAAAATAACGCTAATTTTGTCTGGATACAGCATTATATCTATCATCTTGCGCCCCAGGGCAAGGCAGGTTTTGTGATGGCAAACGGTGCTTTGTCTGGAGGAAATCAAGAAGGAGAGATAAGAAGAAAGATTATTGAGGATGATTTAGTTTATGGAATAATTGCAACACCACCCAAGATGTTTTACACTGTCTCACTGCCTGCATCGTTATGGTTTTTGAGAAAATCAAAGCCAGATCATATGAAAGGGAGAATCCTTTTTATTTATGCAAAAAAGATGTTTAAGCCAATTTCAAGAAGTCAAAATGTTTTTACTGAGGAACATATTGCAAAGATTGTTGAAAAATTCAGGATGTTTGAAAAAGGCGAACCTGCGGAAAAGATAAATGAAATTGGATTTGCAAAGGTGGCTACCTTAGAAGAAGTAGCTAAAAATGGATATGTATTGACACCAGGAAGGTATGTGGGAATAAAATTAGAGGATGAAGAAGATATTCCTTTTGAAGAAAAGATGAAGGAGTACTCAGAAGAAATGGCAAAATTACTGAACCAAGAGGTTGAATTAACCAAGAGAATTAAAGAAGTTTTCAGAAGCTTGGGAAGGAAAGTATAATAAAAAATATACTGACTTGAAGGAGAAATAAACAATGCTTAAGTTTAGATGGGAAAAAGAATTTAAGGAAACGGAGATTGGGAATATACCTAAAAATAGCTTAAAAAATAAATAGACCTTGTTTTTTATGCTTTGCACAAGAGGAACCGAAAGGGAATGTATTGAACGGGGTTTATTTGGAGATAGAGAATGGCGTCTCCCATATTTACAAACAATAAAAAAAGGAGATATTGGATTTTTGTTAAATGTCTCTAATGATCAACTTATTGGTATATTTGAAGCGGAAGGACCACCCCGATTAAATATTATACCAAAAGCCTGGGATGAGGAGTTTCCGGCTCAGGTGAAAGTAAAATTAATAAGTCGTGAAATAATGCGTGTTGAAGGTGCATCACAGAAGTTAGAAAACATATTAGAACTAAAAGAAATTAAAAGAGATACATTTTCTTATAAAATTCCAAAGCAAAATACATATGGACCAGAAATTACAGAGCAAGTTTTGTCTTTATTTGATCTTGAAAGCGATTTTTATTCCAAGCTGGAAGGATACGAGGAGATTGGTCAGTTTTCTGAATATAAATTAGATGATGTTGCTGGTTTGGAAGATGTTAAACAGTTTATTTATCAAAGGGTGATTGCGCCATTTGAAGATGAGGAATCGGCATATCAATTAAAACTTAGAGTTGGTGGTGGATTATTGCTTTTTGGCCCTCCCGGCACTGGAAAGACACTTATTGCTATGGCAATAGCCAATCATATACAGGCAAGATTCATAGACATAAGCCCATCTGTAATTATAGGTTATCCTGGAGAAGCTGAAAAAAGGTTAGAAAATATATTTTCTGCAATAGAAAAAGAGCCTCGTGCTGTAATATTTTTAGATGAAGCAGAATGGATATTATGCAAACGAGAAGACCAAACTTCGTCAGTAATGCAAAGGATAACACCAGTTCTTTTAAGTCAATTAAGTTAGATTTTTAAGAATAAAAGTAAACCAATTATAGTAATAGCAGCGACAAATAAACCACAAATGGTAGATTTTGCGTTTCTTCGGCCTGGGAGATTTGATAAACAGTTTTATATCGGACTGCCTGATATTAATGCGCGCATAAAAATAATTGAAATCCATCTAAGGGACAGAAAAAACAATCTAACAGCCGAGCAAATTGAGGAAATTGCAAGAGAATTAGAAGGTTATTCTGGAGCCGACATAGAACTAATAATTGAGGAGGCTGCGTTTCTTGCCTTTGAAACAAGAAGGCAAAACGAGGAGATTGAAATCACAGTTGACCATATAAAAAAAGCAATTGCGAAAACAGCTAAATCAGTTTCAGAAGAAGAAGTACATGAGATAGAACAATGGGCAAAATCCAGAAACATAATAAAATGATATATTACAAAAGATTATTGAGGGAAATCTATGCTCAAATTCCGCTGGGAAAAGGAATTTAAGGAAACGGAGATTGGGGAAATACCAAGGGATTGGGAAGTTAAAAAATTAGGGAAAGTCGTGGATATAAAACAAGGAAAAAATATTTCCACATTAAAATTGAAAGATCGGGGTTATCCAGTCTTTGGAGCTAATGGGTTAATTGGCTATACTGATACATATCATTATGATGAAGCACAAGTTCTGATTGCATGTAGAGGATCAACTTGTGGAATAATAAATTGGTCATTACCAAAATCTTTATTGCCACTGTTTTATCCTGGTTTGATGACTTGATAGAGAATAAAAAACGGCAGAATCAAATTCTAGAAAAAACAGCAATGGCAATTTTCAAAAACTGGTTTATTGATTTTGAGCCTTTTAAGGATCAAGAGTTTATTTATAACGAGGAATTGGGAAGAGAGATACCGAAGGGGTGGGAGGTAGATAAAACTATAAGTTTAATTGAATATAATCCATCCGTTACAATAAAGAGAGGCGAAGTTTATCCATTCATTGAAATGAAAGATGTAAATACCAATTCGTTAATATGTGAACCAAATTTTAAGCAATTTTCAGGCTCTGGTGTTAGGTTTTATGGAGGGGATACTTTGATTGCTCGTATTACTCCATCATTAGAACATGGGAAAACCGCTTTTGTTTGGTTTATATCGGAAAAAGAAAAAGGATTTGGTAGCACCGAATTTTTTGTTTTACATCCAAAAGAACATTATTTAAAGGAATTCGTTTATTTATTAGCAAAGAATGATGATTTTAGAGAAGCAGCAATAAATAGCATGAGTGGAACATCTGGAAGGCAAAGGGCAGATATTAACGCTTTAAAAGATTACATAATCCCTATTCCCCCTTCCCCCATCCTCCAATCCTTCCACTCCCTCGTTGAGCCCTTATTCCAAAAGATCATCCTCAATCAAAAGCAAATAATGACCCTAAAGAAAATCAGAGATACGCTTTTACCTTTGTTTGTTTTTGGAAAACTGAGGGTGGAGGAGTTATAAAATGACACATCTCACTGAAGATTATCTTGTTGAGCAACCAGCCATAAATTGGTTTAAAGAAATTGGTTATTCTTATATTCATGGTTCGGAACTTATTCCTGACAATGGAGAAAGGGAATCATACAGACATTGTGTTTTAAAGAAAAGGTTTATAAATGCGGTAAAACGAATAAATCCCTGGCTTAGAGATAATCTTGCAGAAGAGGTTTATAAAAAAGTCATTGAATTTGACCATCCTGATTTTATTATGAAGGGAAAGATATTTTATGAACTTTTGACAAATGGTGTAAAACTCACCTTTAAAGAGGGCAAAGAAGAAAAAACAAAAATTGTAAAAATTATAGCTTTTGAAAATATAGAAAATAATGAATTTCTTGTCGCTAATCAGTTTAAGGTTGAATATCAATTTGAAAAAGAACAATACAGAAAAACCAGATATTGTAGTATTTATAAATGGATTACCTATTGCAGTTTTTGAACTGAAAAGTTTCAATGCCAATGAGACAGCAAGGGATGCCTTTTTAGACCATAAAAGTAAGATAAACGATATCCCCCAACTTTTTGTTTATTCTCAAATTGTAGTTGCTTCTGATGGTTATGAGACAAAATATGGCTCACCTACAAGTGATTGGGAAAGATTTTTTATATGGGAAGGAATTTCAAGTGATGATGATTTGAAGGTTGAAGAGGTTGTAGAAGGTTATTATCGCTATTATTGTCATGAAAAAGAATTGACTTCACTTGAAGTTTTAATAAAAGGTTTATTTAGAAAAGACCATATACTGGAATATATAAATGACTTTGTCTTTTATGAAAAGATCGGTGAAAATTATGACAAAAAGATAGCTGCTTATCATCAATTTTATACTGTTAAAAAAGCAGTTGGTAAAACTCTTAAATGTGTATTAGAAGGAAAAACTCCAGAGGAAAGAAGAATTGGGGTTGTCTGGCATACTCAGGGCTCTGGGAAATCTTTAACAATGCTATTCTATGCGAGAAAGACCTTAAAAATAAAAGAACTTGAAAATCCCCTTTTACTCTTTATTACAGATAGAAAAAATCTGGATGAACAACTTTATGGTCTTTTTTCTCAAATACCTATTGCAAAGCAGGCAGAAAGTATGGAAGATTTGCAGGAAACAATAAAAAAGACAGCAGGAGGAATAGTATTTGCAACAATTCAGAAATTTGGGAAATTTAAATCTGAAGAATATCCACTCCTCACCGAGAGAAAAAATGTAATCGTAATTGCCGATGAAGCCCACAGAAGCCAGTATAGAGAACTTGCCCAGAATTTAAGAAAGGCAATACCCAATGCCTCTTTTATGGGTTTTACTGCAACCCCGATTGAACTTCAGGATAAGGACACATATCTTGTTTTTGGTGAGTCAATAAGTGTATATTCAATGGACAGGGCATTGAGGCATAAGGTAATAGTGCCCATCTATTATGAGGCAAGGCTTGTTGAACTCCATTTGACAAATGAATTTATTGATGAAGAGTTTGAAGAAATTTCAGAATCCGTTGAACCAGAATTAAAAGAACATCTTAAAAGCAGGTATGCAAGACTTGAGAAATTAATTTTAATTCCGGAGAGAATAGAAAAAATAGCAAAGGACATCATTGAACACTTTAATAAAAGGACGACGGAACTTGAAGGTAAGGGTATGATTGTGGTTATCTCAAGAAAGGTTGCGGTTGAACTTTATAACGCCATTAAAAGAATTCCTGGAGCACCTTATGTTGAGGTAATAATGTCAGGAAATAAGCAAAGAGACCCAAAAGAATATCATCCTCATCTCAGAAATAAAAATGAAATGGAACAAAGCCTCAGCGATTTTAAAAATCCTGAAAAGGACCCAAAATTAGTAATTGTTATAGATATGCTTTTAACTGGATTTGATGTGCCCTGCCTGCATACAATGTATTTTGATAAGCCAATGAAGAATCATAACCTTGTTCAGGCAATTGCAAGGGTAAACAGGGTATTTAAAGATAAACCCGGTGGGCTCATAGTTGATTTCATTGGAATTGCTGATGATTTAAGAAAGTCCCTGAGCAGATATACCATTGAGAGCGTGAAACAGATATTAACAGATATAAATAAGGTCATAAATCTTTTGAAAGAAAAATACGATATCGTTTCTTCTATGTTTTATGGCCTGGATTATAAAACCTGGAAGTTTCTTAAGCCTGAGGAACTCGCGCAACTTACAGTATCTGCTTACAATATGATAAAAGACGACGCACAAAAGCAGAATTTTATAAAGAATTATATTGCACTTAAAAAGATCTATGCCCTGGCAAGCCCTCATCCAGAAACTATCAGAATAAAAGATGATATAAAATTCTTTGAAATGATTAAAAAGATGATTATTAAATATTCAGTGATGCAAAAGGAGATCACAAGGGAATTAGAATACGAAATTAGCCAGTTGATTTCAAGGAGCATTTCTGCTGAGGAACCTGTAGACATTTTTTCATTACTCCAGAAAGAAAAACCCGATATTTCTATTCTTGATGAAACTTTCCTTGCTCAATTTAAAAATATGCAACAAAAAAATTATGCAATTGATTTGCTCATCAAATTATTGAATGATGATATTAAGACGAGAATGAAGGTAAATCCTTTTAGATATAAATCACTGTATGATATGCTAAAAAAGTCAATTGAAAGATACAATATAAAACTGATTGATACCACTGAAATTATTAATGAGTTGATAGAAATTGCTAAAGAAATAAAGAAAAAGGTAGATGAAGGTAATAAGTTAGATTTATCTGAGCAAGAACTTGCCTTTTACGATATGCTTTTAAAAGAAGGGAAGTTCTTTGAGAATGAAGAAGAAATAAAATATGTTGCCAGAGAAATAGTTAAGAGTCTCGGTAATTTTATTAGAATTGTAGATTGGAACAAAAAAGAGACTTTAAGGGCAAAGATTAAAATGGCAATAAAAGAGATATTAGTGAAAGTAGTTGATGCACGGGTAGAATATAATGAGATTGATACAGTCGCCTCTGAAATTTATGAACATATAGAGGTATTGTATGCTGCATAATTTTAACTCAAACCCACGGGACTACCCCCCTTTCCCCCGCCTGAAAAATTTTACCCTCCTTCCCATTCTCATTTTATCATTTTGTCAATTAACTGAATGTCAAAATGAGACTTTGAGGAATATGGATAAACTTTTAAACTTTTGCTGAATATTTAATTGTAATGCTGCCCCACCTTTTCCCCTCTCTTGAAAAATATTGCGGATAGGGTGTAAATTAAAAACTTACCCAAATACCTAAACTTAACTATTCCAACATTCTAACATGTTAGAATGTTAACATGTTGGAATACTTTCAAAGCAGATGGGGTCAAATCTCTACATTCTACATTGATAATTAAAAATATTCAATAAAAATAGAATGCCTGAAAACTAATCTAATAAAAAGTCTTTTTGTAGGCTAACCTCAAACAAACCTGTCGGGTTAAAAAAGCCTTGCCCTACGAAGTGGGGGTCGTGCGTGTATCCCGAATCGTGTATCGTGTATCAAGGACTTATCCTGAATTCTGAATCATTTATCAAGGACATAACCTTTAATATATTTCTGTCTGCCTGGAAAATGTTGCAGTAAGATAATTTTTGATTTAAATCGATACTTGATTTCAGAACAGAATTATGTTATAATAGATTAAGATGGATTTTGAATTATCAAGACATACTCAGAATGTGCTTAAAGAACGTTGTATTCTTGAAAAATGGGTATGGCAGACGATTGAGAAGCCTGATTGGGAAAATGTTAGTGTTGATAGTAATATTCATTATTTTAAGAAAATTGATGAACATGAGGGGCGCATTCTCCATGTAATTGTAAACCCTCATGTTTCACCAAAAAAAGTTGTTACGGTATTTTTTGATCGTAGAGCAAGCAAGGAGGTAAAATGAGATTGAAAGTGGACAGAGAAAATGATGCACTTTACTTTCGTTTGGATGAGTCGGCTATCATTGAATCGGAAGAAGTGCAACCGGGTATTGTGCTGGATTTTGACGCGGATGGCAAGGTGGTGGGCATTGAAATCCTCAATCTGAGCACGAGAATAAAACCTGAGCAATTGAGAATTCTTCAATATGAAACTGTTTAGGTAATATTTAGCGATTGAAAAGGGGACAGGCACATATTAATATTGGTTAAATGGTGATTGGTTAAATAGCTTTTTGCAGGTATGAAGATCTGCTCTACAGGGGAATTTGCAATCGCTGATTCCGCAATTAAACCAAAATAAAAATTAATTTTATTCTCCACCCTTTCAATTAAACACTTAAACAATTAAATAATTGTTTAATTGTTTAAGTGTTGAAGCGAAAAAGAAATTAAGCCCAAATGCAAGAAAATTTTTCCTCAACTTATTCTTTCACCTCGTAATTGGCAATACCTTTTTCTGCCTGAAAAATGTTGTCTTCCTTATCATTCTCATTTTATCATTTTGTCAATTAACTAAATGTTAAAATGAGACTCTGAGGAATATGGATAAAGTTTTAAACTTTTGCTGAATATTTAATTGTAATGCTGCCCCACCTTTTCCCCTCTCTTGAAAAATATTGCGGAAATATTGTTTTTGATTTAAATCGTTATCTTGACTATTTAAAATTATGGTGTATAATAAAAATATGATGGGGTATATTAAAAAATCGACCCTTTATGTAGAAACCTCTGTTTTTGGTTTCTATTATGATGAAAAGCCTGAAAATCGCGACAAAAAAGAAAAAACTAAATTACTTTTCCAACAAATTCAGAATGGTTATTTTACGGCCCTTTATAGCGATATTGTGTTGGCAGAAATCGAGAAATTGACAGACGATTTTAAAAAACATAGACTGTTAGAACTTATATCGCGTTTTGGCTTACGCAAAATTGATATGCCATCGGCAGAAGATGAATTGCGATTGCTGTCAACAATCTTCCTTGAGAAACAAATTATCCCATTAAACAAAAAGGATGATGCTTTGCATCTGGCATTAGTTATTCTTTCTCCTCAAATTGATTATTTCGTTACATGGAACTGTAAGCATCTGGCAAATGTAAATGTTTTTCGCAGAGTGAAAGCAGCTGTTCTTCCCCTCGGATATGAATTGAAATTTGAAATTGTAACACCAGAGGAGGTGATTTTTTATGAATGACGATAAAAATTGGTTAGAAGAGGTCTGGGAAATTAAAGAAAAAATTGCCGAAGAAACAAAGAAAATGAGTTTTTCCGATTATCTTAAATACCTGCGACGTCTTGCCCAAAAAGCAGAAAGACGAATTTCAGCCACCGCAACCAAAGTTTCTGAAAAGTAGTCTCGGCCATTAGGAACAGATGCAGATGTCGTAAACGGCATTGTGGACGGGTTGCTTTTTTGACCCTGAGCAACAGGTATAAACTTTTAAACTTTTAAACTTTTGCAGAATATTCAATCAATAGTATTATTGCCCCCCTTTCCCTGCCTTAAAAATGTTGCAAAATGTTGCAGTAAGATTATTTTTGATTTAAATCGTTATATTGACATTAAACAAGGATTGAGTTATAATATATTGAATTTAATCAGCGAAATCTTTTATGTTCCTTTAATTAATAAGGAGGTCACCATGGCGTGGCAAGGAGAATTGATTAAATTAGATGAATATCGCTATAAAATTCCCAGGACTTATAAATCAGAAATGAGGACTGATGGAATTATCTATGCATCAGTTCAAATGCTGGAAAAGATAAAAGAAGACCAGGCACCTGAACAGGTTGCAAATGTAGCAACCCTGCCGGGCATTGTGGGTTTTTCCCTTGCAATGCCTGATATCCACTGGGGTTATGGCTTTGCAATCGGAGGAGTTGCAGCATTTGATGTAAAAGATGGTATAATCTCACCTGGTGGGGTTGGTTATGATATAAATTGCGGGGTAAGGCTTCTAAGGACGAATTTAAAATATGAGGAGATGAAAAATAAATTGAAAGAACTGGTCAGGGCAATCTTTGAAAATGTTCCTTCAGGGGTTGGTTCAACCGGCAAGATCAGGATTGATGACCGGGAAGTAAAAGAAGTTATGCTTTATGGTGCACAGTGGGCATTGAAAAAGGGTTATGGCTGGAAAAGGGATATTGAAAAGATTGAAGAACAGGGAATGCTCAAGGGTGCAAATCCAGATAGGGTATCAAAGCGTGCAATTGAAAGGGGAAAGCCACAGTTAGGCACACTCGGTGCGGGTAATCATTTTCTTGAAATACAGATTGTTGAAGACATATATGACCCTGAATCAGCAAAGATAATGGGAATATATGAAGTCGGACAGATAACAGTAATGATTCACACTGGTTCAAGGGGTCTTGGTTATCAAATCTGTGATGATAATGTAAAAACCCTGGGCAATGCGGTGAGAAAGTATGGAATAAATATTCCGGACCGCCAACTTGCCTGTGCACCGATTGAATCACCAGAAGGAAAATCCTATTTCGAACAGATGGCGTGTGCAGCAAATTATGCCTGGGCAAACCGGCAGTGTATAATGCACTGGGTAAGGGAGGCATTTGAAAAGGTCTTAGGAAAGAGTGCAGAACAACTTGGTATGGAATTGGTCTATGATGTCGCCCACAATATCGCAAAGTTTGAAGAGCATAAAATAAATGGTGAAACGAAAAAGGTCTGTGTCCATCGTAAGGGTGCAACAAGGGCATTTCCTGTCGGGCATAAAGATATTCCAGAGATATACAAAAAAATAGGCCAGCCTGTATTGATTCCTGGAGATATGGGCTCACATTCTTATCTATTATTAGGAACCGAACAGGCAATGAAGGAAACATTTGGTTCAACCTGTCATGGAGCAGGTAGGCTCTTATCAAGGACAAAGGCGCTCGATGTGACAAAAGGAAGAAGGATTGATAAAGAACTCGAGGCAAAAGGGATATTTGTGCTCTGTGCGTCAAATGAAGTCCTGCGCGAAGAGGTTCCTGAGGCGTATAAGGATATTGATATGGTGATTGAAGCAGTGGTTGGTGCTGGTATATCAAAAAAGGTTGCCCGTATGAGACCTTTGGGTGTGGTGAAAGGATAAAAAATGATAGAAAAATTAAAATCTTTACTTTCAAAAATAAATGCCGATTATGCGGATTTAAGATACGAAATTAAGACCGAGACAAAAATCATTTTTTCAGGCAGGGAAATCACTGAGGTTAGTTCCTGCCCGGCTGATGGTTTTGTTCTCAGGGTGATTAAAAACAAATCGCTTGCGACAATAACATTTACAAAAGAGCAGGATTTTGAAAAGGCGATGAAAACTGCGTTGTCAAATGCTGAGATTATGGCTCAGAATAACTGCATTCCGGTTGAATTTGCATCAGTGCCAGTTATAAAAGATAAATTTACACCCCAGCTCAAAGAGGATCCGGAAAAAATTCCACTGGAAGAAAAGATAGAACTCACACGATATTACAATGAAATACCATACAAAACACCCAGGATAATACATACTGATATTGGTTATAGTGAAATAATAAGAGAGAAATGTTTTGTAAATACCGAAGGAACTGAAATCCTGGAGAAACTCGTCACAACCCGTATCAATGGCTCTATAATAAGCAGTAATGGAAATGTAATACAGACTGTCCGCGTTGGTGTAGGCGGAAGCAATGGATTCGCTGTCTTGAAAAACCGTGAAGAACAATTCATAAAAAAATCAGAAATTGCCAGCAGGTTGTTAAATGCTACACCAGTAAAGGCGGGTGTTTATAATGTGATACTGAATCAAGATCTCGCTGGAGTATTCACCCATGAGGCATTCGGACATTTCTCAGAGGCAGATTTGATTGAGAACAATCCTACAATGCGGAATAAAATGCAGATTGGTGCAAAACTCGGGGTTGATATATTAAATATTATTGATGACCCAACAGTTCCTGACCAGTTGGGATTTTATAAATATGATGATGAAGGGGTCATAGCAAAACCGGTTCAGTTATTAAAAGACGGTGTCCTAATTGGAAGGCTCCATTCCCGACGCACCGCAACCGCATTCAATGAACCTCCCAATGGCCATTGTGTTGCCGAAGATTATCGGTATCCACCAATAATTCGTATGGGAACGATCTTCATCCAGCCTGCGGAAAAATCATTTGAAGAATTACTGGAAATACTGGGCGATGGCCTTTATCTCTGCGACGCAATGGGTGGCCAGACAAGTGGTGAAAATTTTACATTTGCTGCCCAGTATGGATACATAGTAAAAAATGGCAAGATCACTGATATGATAAGGGATATAAATATATCGGGTAATCTCTATGCGACCTTGAATAACATTATTGCCATCGGCAATGATTTGAATCTCGGTGAAATCGGTGGATGTGGTAAAGGACAATTAAATATTCGTTCCTGTTATGGTGCACCACACATCATAATCAAAAATGCGGTAATCGGAGGTGTATAATGAAAGATTTTCTTTCTGCGCTAAAAACAAAAGTGGACCAGGCTGAAATCTATTATTATGAAAATGTATTAAATGGCGTCGATTTTCAGAACGGAAAGTTGACTGAACTTGAAGGGAGAATTCAATCTGGCTACTCACTAAGGATAATCAAAGACCATAACCTTGGTTTTGCCTATACAAAGAATCTAAACAATCCTGAATTATTCTTGGAAGGGGCATTGAGTTCACTAAAGGCAGAAACAAAGACAAATCTGAAATTTCCAGAAAATAAAAATAATGGCAAGTTAAAAAATTATGACCCGGGGATAGAAAGTATTACGAATAAACAAATAGTAGAAGAATGCAAAAGAATAATTGAGAAACTCAGAGAAAAAGTAGATACAAAAATAGATATCCAGATTGCCTATGGAACAGAGAAAATTCAGATAATGAATACCAGTGGCTCTGAACTTTCAGATTTCTTCTCCACATATATGTTGTTTTTTACTGTAGTATTTCCAAACACCGCGGTTGGTTTATCCTATCTATGCAGGGATAAAAATTTTGTGCCCACATCAGAGGTAGATTTAAACCATATGATTGAGATGTATCAAAAGGGATTGACTGAAAAGCAGATACAGAGTGGAAAAATGAAGGTTCTATTCCTGCCCACAACCCTTTATACACTGCTCTGGCGTCTACAAAGTGGAACATCCGGAGGTAATGTATATTATAAGAAATCACCATTGATAAATAAAATCGGTGAAAAGATATTCAGTGAAAAACTGACCATATATGAAGACCCGCATAACGAAGATTATCCCTTTGCCCGAGCATTTGATGATGAAGCTTCACCCACAAAAAAACTAATGATTGTTGAGAAAGGTGTGTTGAGAAATTTCTATTATGACCTCTTTTACGCAGATAAAATCGGTGTGGCATCAACCGGGAACGGGTATAAAGGGGCAATGTGGGGTGGTGAACTTGCAGCACTCAAACCTGTCCCGTCGCTTGAACATCTGGTCATAGAACCCGGGGAAAAGAGCCTCCAGGAGATTATCAATTCTATGGATAAAGGGATAATCGTTGCAGGTGTCCTTGGCGCCCACAGTGGCAATATTCCCAACGGCGACTTTTCAATTGGGATTGCCCCCTGTTTATATGTGGAAAAGGGGGAAATTCTTGGCCGGGTCAAAAATACAATGATTGCAGGGAATATCTATGATGTGATGAAAAATGTAGTCGAGGTTGAGAATAAACTCCATCCCACATATATGGCAGGAAAGGCAATCCCGGCAATTTTGTTTGATGATATAACAGTTGTTAGTGCATAAATAGCGTAGTTTTGCAGGCTTTTTAAACTTGTGGTTCTCTTAAAACCATATTCCAACCTGCATCTGGTCTGATATGGAGAATATCGTAAAACAGAAAATTAACCAGGCACCATCAGCGCCGGGTGTTTATATATTCAAAAATCAAAAAAACAAACCATTATATATCGGTAAAGCAAATAATCTTAAAAATCGTCTCAGTTCTTATTTAAAAAATCCTGATCCAAGGATAAATAAAATAATGGCAAACTCTTCGGACATAGATATAATAATCACAAATTCGGATACCGAGGCATTAACCCTTGAAGAATCTTTGATAAAACTCCACAAACCAAAATATAATATCCGTCTAAAAGACGATAAAAAATTTCCCTATCTCAAAATTACTACTCAGGAAGAATTTCCAAGAATATTCTTTACAAGGAATTTAAAACAGGATGGTTCGCTCATATTTGGTCCCTATACAAGTGCGCGTGCCCTGAGACAAACAAGGGATGCATTATGCAAAATATTCAAACTCGCTTCCTGTAATAAGGATTTTACAAAACCCATTCCCCGGCCCTGCCTTTCTGCTTATATTGGTAGATGTAGCGCACCCTGTGTGCGAAAAATATCAAGGGAAGAATATCAAAGCCTTGTAAAAAAGGCAATAAAATTTTTAAAGGGTGAGTCTGATGAACTTGCAAAGGCAATTGAAGAAAGGATGTGGGATTATGCAAAAAAAGAAAATTTTGAGGCAGCAAAGATTTTGAGGGATGAGTTATTCGCTATAAGGAGAATAACCCAGCGCCAGAAGATCGTCACAAATGATGGTGTAAATCGGGATGTGATTGGATTTGCCCGCAGTGGTGTCCATGCCACTGCCTGCCTTTTTAGAATCAGAGAGAATAGATTAATATCAAAAGAGATATATCATCTGAAGATTCCTAAAAATGAAATTGATGAAAATATTATCTCTACCTTTATCCGCCTTATTTATACCCATATCTCATTCCTTCCTGAAGAAATAATCGTCGCAAAAGAGCCGAGTGATTGGGAGATCCAGAAGAAATGGTTTGAAGAGAAAGGTGTCCGGATAAAACTTGCGGTCCCATCAAAGATAGAATTGAAAAATCTTCTTGGATGGGCAGAGAAGAATGCTGAGACCGAACTGGCGGGTGTCGTGATTGCAAAAAAGACACCAACTCCAATAATTGAATTACAGAATATCCTCCGGTTAGAAAAACCACCAAGATGGATTGAGGCATTTGATATATCAAATTTGAAAGAAAAATTCGCAGTTGGTGCATCTGTGGCATTCTATGACGGAAAACCGAATAAAAAATTATATCGCCATTATCGGATAAAAAGGGTGAAAGGACAGAACGATTTTGCAATGATACAGGAGATAGTTGCAAGGAGACTTGATGATATAAAATCTAATAACCAGATGCCTGATATATTATTAATCGATGGTGGAAAGGCACAACAGAATGCAGCATTAGAAGTGATAAAAAAGATCGACCTGCCCATTTCGGTATTTGCTATTGCCAAGCGCAGTGACCAGTTGTATTACCCTGATGGCAGGGTAGTTTCTTTACCTTCCCTTTCCCGCAGTGTTGTTCTATTAAAAAGAATCCGTGATGAGGCACACCGTTTCGCAATTACCTATCATAGAAAAGTGAGGACAAGGGGACTCATCACCTCTTTGCTTGATAATATTCCCGGGATTGGTAAAAAAAGAAAGATAATCCTGCTCAAACATTTTGGTAGTATAGAGGCAATAAAAAAGGCAGGTGAAGAAGATATTGCAAAAGTCTCGGGGATTAGTAAAAAGATTGCCAGAATTATATATGAAGCCCTCCATCAATAGATATATGTGCGATTGCTTATATTTATGGAATATAGAAACTAAAAGTTTAAATAATGAAAAATGCATTATAGAATTATTTAAAAAAACCTTAACTCAACCTTTTGCGGATGCGGAGCGAACTGAAGATGATAAATCCTATGCCAAAGATGACAAGGATAATTATTTCTTTATAGAGATCGAAAAATGTGCTACCCTTTAACAGAATTCCACGAACGATTATGAGAAAATAAGTCAATGGATTTATGTAGGTAACCCACCTCAATGCAATCGGTATATTATTTATCGGAAAGAAAAATCCAGAAAGGAGCAATGCCGGCATAACAATCGGGAATACGGTAAGCATCGCCTGCGCCTGGGTATCACAGACTGATGCAGCGAATAAACCTAAGCCGAGGGTAGTAAATAGAAAAATTATACAGCACGAAAAAAGAAGAAGGAGATTTCCCCTCAGAGGAATATCAAAGACAATTTTTGCCACACCAATAACAAGTAAAATTTGAATAAAACCAATTATTACGAAGGGGATGGTCTTCCCTAATATGAATATTGTGCGGGCAATTGGAGAAATCATTATCTGCTCAATTGTCCCGAGTTCTTTTTCTCTCGTTATCGCCAGGGCAGTGAGCAATGCAGTTATGATCAATAGAATTAATGCGATGATCCCGGGCACCATAAAATGGGAACTCTTAAGTTCTGGGTTATACCAGACTCTCATATTTAAATCAAATCCCTGGAGATTTTTAGCCTTCATTTTTATGAAATAATTATTTATTATCTGTTTTAAATAATTCTTTGTAATATTTGCTGAATTGGCATCAACCCCATCAATCTGGACCAGAATATCTGCTTTTTCATCACGCACAAAGTTGCGTGAAAAATTTTCAGGGATATTAACAATAACCTTAACCCTTCCATTATCTAAAGATTTTAATGGCTCATTTAATTGCTGAATCTCAAATTGAGGACGAATAAAGTAACCAGAATTAAATATCACACCCTCTAGTTCACGACTCAGTGAACTGATGTCTTTATTAATGTACAAGAGTTTGATATTCTTTACTTCTGTCGTTGCCACATAACCAAAGATGACCAACTGTATCACAGGTGCGAGAAAGATAATGAAACGCATCCTTTTATCCCTGAAGACTTGAATAAGTTCCTTTTTTATCAGGGCAATCAGTTGAATGATCATAAAAGCCTCTTTTTGAATCTTATCATACCAAGACCCGAGAAAAACAAACAAAAAATGAAAAGGGCAAGATAATCTAATAGAAATGGAGTGAAACCAGCACCCTTGAGAAAGATATTGCGTATTATATTCAGAAAATATTTTGCCGGAATTATATTTGAAATCAATTGTAATACCAACGGCATACTATTTATTGGAAACACGAAACCGGATAATAAAAAAGAAGGCAAAATGGAAACCAGAAACGCGGTCATCGCTGAAACCTGCTGACTTTTTGTCTGGAGAGAGATAAATAGCCCGAGCCCCAATGCAGAAAAGATATAAACTGTGGATGCAATATAGAAAAGTAAAATATTACCCCGGAAAGGCACTTTAAAGATGATAATGCCGGTAAGAAAAACAAGGGTGACCTGTATAAATCCGATGAGCATATATGGTAACAGTTTTCCTAAAAGCAATTCATAAGATTTCACCGGTGTATATAAAAGTTGTTCCATTGTCCCCCTCTCCCATTCGCCAGCAATCGTTGATGAACTCATAAGTGTGCATATTATCATAATAATGATTGCAATCAATCCTGGAATTATAAAATTCTGAGAACGGAGGTCTGGATTATATAAAAATCTGAAATGAATTTGTGGTAGGTTTCTGCCATCATCTGAGTTAGGATTGAATTTTAATTTGTAAGACCAGAATGCATCATGCAGATAACCCATTAGAATGCGCGCAGTATTATTATCGGTACCATCAATAAAAATTTGTATAACTGATTTTTCACCACGCAGAAATTTTTTACTGAAGTTTTCAGGGATGATTATTGCAGCACGGTATTTGTATTCTCTTATTCCTTTTTCAATATCATTCCATACAATTGATTGCCGGTAGCAAACTTTTATAGAATTGATACTCTTAAACACATTAAAAAGTTCTCTTGATATATTTGTTCCGTCAAAATCCACAAAAATTACATCAACATTTTCGATATCTATTTTCACTGTATAACCAAATAAAAGGAGTAATAAAACAGGCCAGATGATTGAAAAATACAACATTCTAAAATCCCTTTTTATATGGATGAATTCTTTTTGTATGATTGCCAGGATTCTCATTTTTTTATCAAAGATAAAAATACATCCTCAAGCGAAGGGATGAGTGGTTCAAATTTTAATATTTCAATTCCACTTTTTAAAAGGTCATTTTTCAATTCCTCAGGATTTTCTTTTTTATCTAAGAAGATATGGAATGCATTACCAAAAGGGATGATATCCATAACAAAAGATTTTTTTCTCAGATTTTCTCTGGTCTTAAAATAATGTCTGGTTTTAATCAGGTAAACTGCGTCTTTTACCAAGTTCTTTAATTCCAAGGGTGTTCCTATCGCTATAAACATTCCTTCACGGATTAGTGCAATCCTTTCACAATGTTCTGCTTCATCCATATAATGGGTTGTCACCAGGACTGTTGTCTTAAATGTTTTTTTCAAGTGATAAATCAAATTCCAGAATTTGGTTCTTGAAATCGGATCAACACCAGCCGTTGGTTCATCAAGAAAGAGAATCTCCGGTGAATGGAGCAAAGAGCAGACAAGAGCCAATCTCTGTTTGAAACCACCCGGTAGTTCGCCAGCAATCATTTTTTGCATCTTAGTGAGCCCGGAAATTTCAAGTGCCCAATCTTTTCTTTTCTTTTTTTCAATACCTTTGAGTCTATAAATCCCGCAGAAAAATTCTATATTTTCTTCCACAGTAAGGTCTTTATAAAGGGAAAATTTCTGTGACATATATCCGACCCGATTTTTTATCTTTTCGTATTCCTTTATTATATCACAACCACCAACATATCCTGAACCGCTCGTTGGTTTGAGGAGTCCACATAACATCCTTATCGTCGTTGTTTTACCTGCTCCATTCGGACCCAGGAGCCCAAAAACCTCACCAGGATTAACATCAAATGTAATCTGGTTTACTGCCACAAAATCGCCAAATTTTTTCGTCAGATTCTTAACTTCAATCGCTTTCATACTTATTAATCAGTAGTGCAAATATCTCCTCAAAGTTTTTGCCCGGGTATTTGGATAAAATATTTTCTGGTTCATCAACGATCAGCAACCTTCCATTATAGAAAAATCCGATCTTTGTGCATCTCTCCATTTCATCTATATATGGAGTTGAAATAATGATGGTGATATTTTCACCCAACAGTTCATAGAAAAAATCCCACAATTCACGGCGCGATAACGGGTCAATACCGGTTGTTGGCTCATCAAGTATGAGCAAATCTGGTATATGGATTATTGATATTGTTACCGCGAGTTTCTTCTGCATACCGCCGGATAAATGCTGGGCACGACGGTTTAAGAATTGTTTGAGATTGGTAATCTCAAGGAGTCTTGACCTTCTCTTTTCAAATTTATCTCGGTCCACATTATACATCTTTGCAAAGAACTCAAGATTTTCATTCACGGTCAAATCACCATAGAGTGAAAAATTTTGAGGCACAACACCTATTTTATCTTTTATTAACTCTGGATTCTTCAGGATATCATTATTTAGAATAGAAACTTCGCCCGAATCAGGTAATAGAACCCCGGATAAAACCCTTAATAATGTTGTTTTCCCTGCACCATCCGGTCCGATGATCCCAAAGATTTCATTTTCATAAATTGTGAGGTCTATATCTTTCAATACAAAATTTTCTTTGATTCTCTTGCTGACCTTCTTTACTTCAACGACGGTCTTTCTCAATGACCCTTGCCTCCGCAGTCATTCCCGGCAACAATTTTGTATCAGTATTCGGAATGGTAATCTTTACAGCAAATACAAGATTAGCCCTCTCCTCTCTGGTCTGGACATTCTTTGGTGTAAATTCTGCCTCAGAAGAAATCCAGGTTATCTCACCATTAAAAATCGAAGCGGGATAGGCATCAACAAACACTTCTGCCTTTGAACCGAGATGGACCCTTCCAAGGTCTTTTTCCATAATATATATCTTCAACCAAGCGGTCTTCAGGTCTCCAATCTTCAATATCGGTGAACCTGAGTTTAAAAGCTCGCCGGGTTCGTAATATTTACTCAATACAACCCCATTTATAGGGCTTGTGATAAAGGCATTTTCTAATTGAGTATTGATCAGTTCTATCCTTGCCCTTGCCTGTTCAATTAGAGACTTTGCACGTTCTTCCTGAACGAGTATAAGTTCATATTGTGTCTCAATCGCTTCCAGTTCCTTATCAGAAACATCTCCAGTTTTATGGAGATTCCGAATCCTATTTAGATTTTTTAGTAATTCTTTTTTATTAATCATAATCTCTTTCAAAGATTGTTCTGCACTTAAAAGCCCGGCATTTGCCTCATCTTTTTGTATGAGCAATTCCTTATGTTCAATTATGATAAGCGTGTCACCACAACTGACATTATAACCTTCTTTGACCCTGATCTCTTTTATCCTTCCAGGTATTTTCGATGCGATATTCACTACATTGACCTCAATGATACCAGAACCCTTTAATTCATTATGCTCTTTCTTTCTGGAAAATATTAAGACCAAAATGACGACAATAAGGACTAAAATGATAAAAATTATATTTTTTCTTTCCATACATAAAGTATATTCCAGGATTTTCACAATGTCAATTAGATTAAACAACCCCTTGAATTAAGATTAAATCTGGATATAATTATAAAGATGAATCATCATAACGAATTTTTCCTTAATAATAGGTCAGAAAATTTAATTTTTAAGAGAAGGAGGTTTAAAATATGGCTTCTAATGACCTGGAATGTTTAAGACAAAAACTCGGGGAAAAAGGCTTTGAACGGCTAACAAAGATAAATAATCCTGCATTATATGCGTTTCTTGCAAAATATCTACAACTATGCAACCCTGACCGTGTCTTTGTCTGCACTGATACACCCGAGGATTTTGAATATATCAGGCAGGCTGCTATAAAGAATGGTGAAGAAAGAAAACTTGCCACGCCCGGGCATACAATCCATTTTGATAATTATGGTGACCAGGGAAGGGACAAAAAGAATACGGGTATATTAATACCAAAGGGCAAAAAACTCGATGAGGCGATAGAAACAAAGGACCGTGATACTGCACTCGTTGATATCCATGAAATCTTAAAAGACATAATGAAAGGAAAAGAGGCATTTGTATGCTTTTTCTGTCTCGGACCAACAAATTCAGAATTTTCAATCCCTGCGGTCCAGATAACAGATTCAAGTTATGTTGCTCATAGCGAGACAATCCTTTACCGGCCCGGTTATCAAGAATTTATAAAACAGGGTGAAAAAGCACGGTTTTTCAAATTCGTCCATTCCCAGGGCGAACTTGATGAGAGAAAGACCTGTAAAAATCTTGATAAACGAAGGATTTATATTGACCTTGAAGAGGACATCGTCTACAGTACCAATACCCAGTATGGTGGGAATACTATCGGATTAAAGAAACTCGCAATGAGATTAGCAATACATCGTGGGTCAAAAGAGGGATGGCTCACCGAGCATATGCTGGTGATGAGGGTAAATGGTCCTAATAATAGAAAGACTTACTTCCTTGGTGCATTCCCATCCCTGTGCGGAAAGACTTCTACTGCAATGCTTGAAGGTGAAAATATCGTCGGCGATGATATTGCATATTTAAGGAAGAAAGACGGCATAGTAAGGGCTGTAAATGTAGAAAAAGGTATGTTTGGAATCATTCAGGGTGTAAATTCTAAGGATGATAAGTATCAATGGGAAGCACTGCATTCCCCTGGCGAAATAATCTTTTCCAATGTTCTGGTAACACCTGAAGGTTATGTGCACTGGATAGGAAAGGATGGAGAAATTCCTGAAAAGGGTGAGAATCATTCTGGTGCCTGGTTTAAAGGGAAAAAGGATGCCAATGGAAAGGAGATCCCTGTCTCACATCCCAATGCCCGATTCACAATTGCCCTTGATTTTTTCAAAAATCTCGATAAAGAGGCCTTAAACAATCCACAGGGTGTTGAAGTTGGTGCAATTGTCTATGGTGGTAGGGATTCAGATACCTGGGTCCCTGTTGAGGAGGCGTTTGACTGGACACACGGCATCATCACAAAAGGTGCCTCTCTTGAATCCGAAACGACTGCTGCCACCTTAGGAAAAGAAGGGGTCCGGGAATTCAATCTGATGTCCAATCTTGACTTTCTCCCAATCCTGATCAGTAAATATATCGAGGCAAATCTAAAATTTGGAAATGGACTGAAAAAGGCACCAAAAATATTTGGTGTCAATTATTTCTTAAAAGATAGTAATGGAAAATTCTTGAATGAAAAGACCGATAAAAGGGTGTGGTATAAATGGATGGAACTGCGTGTTCATAATGATGTGAACGCAATAAAGACACCGACTGGGTTGATCCCTGAATATGAGGATTTGAAAAAATTATTCAAACAGGTTCTGAACAAAGATTACACATTTGAAGATTATACAAAACAATTTACCGTGCGCATCCCTGAACATCTTGCAAAGATTGACCGCATCGTAAATATATACAATACAAAAGTAATTGACCCGCCAAAGATTTTATTTGATGTCCTTGAAGAACAGAAAAAGAGACTCCTTGAATACCAGAAAAAATACGGGGATTACATAAAACCAGAACAACTTAAATAGAAGTTAACTCAACAAAAAAGCCCCTTCAGTTACGAAGGGGCTTTTTATTTTTAAAAAATTAGTGCCGGAAATGGCGGTACCCGGTAAAGACCATTGCAATATCATATTCATTACACGCCTGTATCACCTCTTCGTCCCTTTTTGAACCACCGGGTTGAATTACCGCTGTTATCTTACCCTTTGCTGCTGCATCAATACCGTCGCGGAATGGAAAGAATGCGTCTGATGCAAGAACCGCACCATCCGCCTGTGTGCCCGCCTGTTTTACTGCAATCTCAACCGCACCGACACGGGAAGTCTGACCACCACCTATCCCCACTGTCCTTCCCTTATTGGCGATCACAATCGCATTTGACCTCACCCATTTTACAACCTTCCAAGCAAAATTTAAAGCCTCTGCCTCATAATTGCTCGGTGCCCTTTTCGTAACAACCTTCCATTCGCTAAAATCTTTATTATCCGCATCCTGGACAAGTATTCCACCAAAGACCGATTTAAAAGTAACCCTGGGCAGAAGTTCGGGCGATACCTTTACCAATCTCAAATTCTTTTTGGTTCTGAGGATATCAAGGGCGTGTGGTTCATAATCAGGCGCTATTATAACCTCATAAAAAATCTTTGCTATCGCTTCAGCAGTCTGGGCATCAACAGTCCTGTTCAATCCAACAATACCACCAAATGCCGAAACAGAATCAGCCATATATGCCCTTTCATAAGCCTCACTAACTGTATCACCAATGGCAACACCACAGGGCGTCTGATGTTTGATGATCGCACAGGCAGTTTCAGAAAAATCCATCGCGGCACTGAATGCTATCTCAGCATCAAGGATATTATTGTATGAAAGTTCTTTACCACCAAGGATTTCAAATTTTTTCTTTAATAATGGATTCAAATAGAATCCTGCTTTTTGATGGGGATTCTCACCATAACGCATTGGAATAAATAATTCTGCACCTGAAGAAAAATAATTCCTTTCGCTGAAATCGGGGTTAAAATATTGGGTAATTACCGCATCATACCAGGCGATGTAATCAAATGCCTTACGTGCAAGATTCAGTCTGTATTCTTCATCAAATTTATTCTCCCGCAATACCTTTATCAAATCATCGAACTGGCTTGAAGAGAATACCACACCAACCTTTTTATAGTTTTTTGCTGCAGCACGGATGAGCGTCACACCACCAATATCGATAAACTCAATCATTTCATCAAGGGTCTTATTTTCTTGATTGAAGAATGGATACAGATTACAAACAACGATACTTATTTCTCCAGTCTCAAGGATTTCTTTTGCAATCCGCTGGCTCAATGTCTTCACCCTTTCGCTCTCGGTGCCGCCGGTATAGTCAGATATCTTTATTGCCTGTATACTGTTATCACTCAATAATTTCTGGGTGCCACCTGTGGCAATTATGTCATAACCGAGTTCCTTCAAATTTTTTGCAAATTCTATAATTCCCTGTTTATCAGCAACTGAAATCAATGCTTTTTTATTCATTTTACGCTCCATATTTTTTTAATTTTAACGAATGGGCAAGGAGCAAAGGCATCAGTTCCATTGCCCGCATAATACCCAGACTACCATTTATACAATTCCTTTCAGTAAGTCTCATCTTATCAGCAAAGATATAAGGAGAGTATAATAAAACTGGATTTGGATGCCAGGAATGGGAATGGAGTTTTGTCGGTGTGGAATGGTCTGCGGTTATGCATAAGACATCGGGTTTGAGATTCAATATTTCTGGAACAAATCGGTCAAATTCTTCAATCGCTTTTATCTTTGCCACCTGATTGCCGTCCTCGCCTGCCTTGTCTGTTGACTTGTAATGTAGATAAAAGAAATCAAATTTTGTATAATTTGCCTTTAGTGTCTCAATCTCGTCATTCACTGTATCACCGGTGGGTAAAACTTCCATACCTACAATCTTTGCCAGTCCACGATACATAGGATAGTTTGCAACTGCAGCGCTTTTTATTCCATATTTACTATTCATTCCTTCAATCTCAGGGAGGCGGGCAAAACCCCTTAATAAAATATAATTTGCCTTTTTCTCATCCTTGAGAATCTCCTGGCATTTCTTAATAAATCTATTCACAACATCAGCACTATGCCTTGCCTCAGAAGTCTTTGGCTCAGCATATACTAAAGGTAGATTATCCTTTTGTGGGTCTGCATCGGTCAACTGGTCAGAAAGTCCGCTATTTTTAAATATGACAACAAATCTGTGCTCTTTTGCAGGTTTGATCAAAACCTTTATTCCTTCTATCTCTTTTATACTCTCCTGTAGTTTGCTGCAGATTCTAACACATTCTTCGCTCGATATCCTGCCTGCCCTTCTGTCAATTATTATCCCTGATTTATCAATGGTGGCAAAATTTGCCCTGACTGCAAGGTCATCCTTTTCCATATCAAGACCGATACCGAGTGCCTCAAGCACACCCCTGCCAATCTGATATTTTATCGGGTCATAACCGAATAATGCAAGATGTGCAGGACCGCTACCCGGGGTGATTCCAGGGAATATCGGTATCGTCAATCCAAGACTGCTTATGATGCTCAATCTATCAAGGTTTGGGGTCCTTGCCTTTTCCAGTGCGGTCGCATCAGGATCAGGTAAGTCACCAAGACCATCAAGGATTACAAGCAAAATTCTCTTTTCATTTTTATTTATCAGTTCTTTGAGTATCTCTTCCATAACCAAATATAATCAGAAAATGGGCAGTGTCAAGCAGGGTAAATTGTAAAAATTTTTCTTAGCGACTTTCTTGACATAAATGGAAATATCAATATAATCATAAATATGATTATCTACATATTCTTTTACCGACTCATAAATCCTTTCGTTTTAGCAACATTACCTCCATCAGATGTTTATACTAATTCTGTCTATGGTTTTTACGCGGATAATGATAATCCACGAGAAGATTCACCGATGAATCAGAAAACAGTAACTTAATAAATTGATGCCCCTGCAAAAGAAACCCGATTGGTTAAAGATAAAACTTCCTTATGGTAATGAATTCAAGGATGTATTTGAGACCCTGAAATCTTATAACCTTTCGACTGTATGCCAGGAAGCACGCTGTCCCAACATTGCTGAATGCTGGGCAAAAAAAAGCGCAACGATTATGATCCTCGGTAAAATCTGCACACGTGCCTGTAGATTCTGTGCAGTAACCACAGGGAATCCAAAAGGATACATAGAGCCTGATGAGCCGAAAAATGTTGCCGAGGTTATAAAAAAATTTGGGCTAAAGTATGTTGTGATAACCTCAGTTAACAGAGATGACCTTGAAGATTTAGGAAGCACACATTATGCCCGCACTGTTCAGGCGATAAAGCAAAAAAATCCTGATATAAAAATTGAGGTTTTAATTCCTGATTTTAATTGCAAAGACGAATTTTTAAAAAAAATTATTGATGCCAGGCCATTTATCATCGGTCATAACCTTGAAACCGTGCAGCGCCTGACCCCGTATATCAGGGATAGAAGATGTGGCTATGAAAAGTCTTTAAATGTATTAAGACTTGTCAAAGAATTTGAACCGAAAATTCTTACTAAGAGCGGTTTTATGCTTGGTTTAGGAGAAGGAGAAAAAGAGATCATAGAAACCTTAAAAGATTTAAAAGACGCACAGGTTGATATTGTGACGATTGGGCAGTATCTCCAGCCCACAAGAAGGCATATATCCGTAAAAAGATATTATACCCCTGATGAGTTTAATAAATTCAAAAAAATTGGTGAGGAGTTCGGTATAAGATATATAATCAGTGGTCCCCTTGTCCGTTCCTCATACCATGCATCAGAAATCTTTTAAATCTGTTGTTTTTTTAGCCTGACAAAATTTAAAAGACCTTATTTACCTTCTAAGATTTTAATTCTTACCTCGATTCTCTTAAGATATTCACGGGCTTTCTCGTGATTGGGATTATAACTGAGAACCTCTTTAAAAATTGTCTGTGCCTCTTTAAACTCTCCATTAACAAATTTTGAAACCCCTGATTTATACAATACCTCAATCTCTTCAGGGGTTTTGGTCTTCTTCGCCACCTTCTCTGGCTTGACAGTTGCCTGCGGTTTATTTTTGGCTAACAATAAAGAATCCATCAGACGCATACCTTCAAACGCTTCGCTCTGGGTCGAATCAAATTCTGCAATTCTGCGATAGTAATAAAATGCCTCTCCATACCTTCCTGAATCTCCACTAATGCGAGCCAGTGCCTTTAAACTATCAATCCATTTTTTCGCAAAAAGATCATAATCCTGGTAAACTTTTTCATCTATAGTAATACCATATTTACGATAATCCTGGAGTTCAATCAAAACCCTTTTTGCATTCTGGACATCCATATTTTTTAATAAATAATTAAAAGTATCAAGGAGCACTGTGAATTTATGATACTGTTGTTCTATTTTCTTGCGGTCTGCTAACTTAACCATCTCTAAGGCAAAATCATTGCTTGTAACAGAGACATTAATATGGTTTTTTAATACCTCGTATTCTGGTGCCTCAAGAACAATATCGTATTCACCTTTTGCCAGAGGGATGTAAAACCCGCTCCTTTTTGTAATAAAGGATTTCTGTAGATTTTCAATCCTCACCTGGACCAGAGGGATACTCGCTCTTGATAGAGAGTCAATTATTGTGCAACGAACATTAATACTTTCTCCTGATTTTTGGGCATAGGTAAAGACTAAAAAAAGTGTTATCGGAATAATACATTTTTTAAAAAACAAAATATATTATATTTAATTTAAAAATAATGTCAAGTATAATTCAAACCTTCAATTCAATATAGAATAAAGACTTGAGTCTTATATTACAGATTTTAATCTCGTAGTTATCAAATTGTCAATTAAAAGAGATAGTCCAGCTGGAGATTGACCATGACCGTATTTTCGTGATTCACAAAATCATAGACCCTTGCCCCGGGCAGGTCTGGATAATAGATATCAGGATTATTATATAATCCATTATGCTCAATCATAGTCTGCTTTCTGCGGAACTTTAATTTCATTAATAAATTTCCAATCCGCTGGGATGTGACAACATAATACTTGATTCCGCGGTCGGAAAGAAAATCTATACCCGTGTCTTCAAATATCCACTGACTCATCCCATCGGTCTTCCAGATGGCAAGTCCACCCTCAACAGAAAAACCAGTCAGAAAATTATGTTCAAACGAAAAATTCAGAAATCCACCGCTCAATTCCATATCATCGGTCTCAGAACCGCTCATATATACATTCCCGTTTCTGTATTCTACACTGAGATTATCAAAATTTGATAGATAAAACATTATCCGGATTGAAGATTCAATTGTTTGTGATAGGGTCGGCTCAATCGGCCTCGGAAGGAACTTTTTTATATATTTTTCTCCATATCTGAAACGCACCGGAGAAACAGGCTGGAATTCAAATTCAAAGTATCCCCTCAAGTTATTCAAACCAAAGCAAAGATTTTCAAATAGGTCAAGGTATGCCCTTGTCAGTATGATATTGCGTGTTATTTGATAACGGGTCTCAAAGAATATCCCTTTTTCTGGTTTTGGCACCGGGTCATCATAAATAGAGATAAATTCTGGATTCACAAGGGCATAAGGTCTTTCAAATGGTGTATCCTCAAACCTGCGGTATTCTGAAAAACCTCGGTTGAATGGATTATCATAGTTAGAGCCGAAATAACGATAAAGAATATTCAGATAGAAATAATCGTATTGAATCCTTGATTTGAAAATATATGCAACTGCCTTATTATCCATTGTATCTCTCTGGAGCACATATTCTCCAGATAGATATGTGTTTTTAAAAGGAATCGAGAACTCACTACCATAATAATATCTTCTTGAACTCTTTGATAACTGTGTTATCTCCGGATAGAACCAGGGGTCATATTTATCAAGCGGAATATCAACCCATTTTGGTTCAGGGTTTATCCGGTCTTCAGGATAGTCAACCACCATTCCTTCAAAGGCAATGTATGTTCCAGGATTGATCCGCTCCACAGGTGAAAAACGAAGATTCAAACCGAAAACCTGTTCACTGAGTTGGTTTTTTAAATAAGGATAATCATAATAATTACAAATGCTGCGCCATATCGTTCCATCAGGATTTAGGATTGCATCTCGTTGCGCATTGGAATAGAAAAAAGAAGGTTTGATATTTCCCATATCTTTGGGGATGGGAAGAAAAAAACTTCCTCCTGCACCAATAAATGCATAATTTTTATTATCGGTCAGATCACCATAGATACCTGTTGACCTCGTAAATACCCTTGCTCGATATTCATCGGTATTATCAACCATTATCCCTTCACCCCAGACAACACGATAATTTCCAAGATAAAATCTGTAGACAGACCCCACATCTCCCAGACCAACATATCCCTTTGTCAAATCTATTTCTGGATGATACAAAATGCCAATCTTTAATCTTTTTTCATAATTCCCTTTCAATCTAAAAGAACGATCCGGCTCTGCCTTTAATTGTTTTAATAAACTATAAGAGGTATCAAGTTCTCCCCTTAATTTTTCACATCCATCGTCATCCCATCCATAATAATTTTTTAAATTCAATATGGTATTATCGATCTCTACCTTTGCCTGTTCAAGGTAAGATATTCTCGTTGCTATATTCTCGTCGTCATCTCCAACATCCAGGCGATTATTATTTCCCAATCTGAGTCTTAAAGAACCATGGAATTTCTTATCAACCTCATCAGTATATTGAACATACCTTCTCAGTGAAACATAACTATAATAACTCAATCCATTCACCCGCCTCAAATCCCGGGATGATTTTATTTCCTTTTGTGAAATGGTCTTCAAAACTGCATGGGCATCGATCGGAGTCATACGGTCAATCAAAATCAGGTCATCATATCGTACCCGGTTGATATTTATCGGTGCAAATAAAAGGTCTTCCCATTCATCAATCGCACTCTTTGAAGGTGGCTCTTCACTTGCAAGTTTTTTCTGTTCTGCAATAATTGAACCCCATTCAACCCGCGGTGGAAAAGGAACTGCAATCTTCACCAGTGGTTTTATCTCTTCAAATGTCTTTTGATTTATACCAGGGACATTGAGTAATTCATAGACTGATTTGAATGGACCATAGATCTGGCGATGATTATAAATATTCTGGGCAAGTATGGAATCTACCGGGAGTCTATAAATTTCTTTAAGTTCTGCCCGATTCAAATCAATCTGTTGGATTGTAAAAATGATAAAAATAAAAAGCATCTTTAAAATTCAAGGATTACGGCAATAATGTGATTCAAAGGTAGATCAACAAAATACTCACACGCATAATCAATCTTTATTTTTTTATAAACTATACCCAATCCTGCTGACAATGAATTGGGATTGGTCTTGAAACCAGTTCTAAAATTTAAAAAATCTGCAATTGAAAATTCACCGGCACTATGTAATCTTATGATTTGATCTGAAATTGATAAATCAATCTCAGAGCTAATATCTTCAAATGGTTTGTATCCAATACCTGCCTGAAGTAAAGCAGGTATTGTGCCTATCTCTGAATTGCCAAATTGTGGTTGATTGAGATTATGTCCATAAATCCCGAGATACCATTTCTTTGACAATATCCCGAGCATTCCCAGATTCAATCCATAGGAGATACCGGTCCCGGTCCTCTTGTTTTGTATCAAATAAAGGTCTGCAGAACCACCGAGATAAAAATCTTTGTTCAAACCTATGCTGTAGGCAGTTGTAATCCCCTGTTCTTTTTCCTCTTCAAATCCAAATTGACTTATACCAATACCAAATCCACCATAGAATAGGGGCTTGGCAAATCCGAAGACGATATTCTGAAGTCCTTCAATATGTGTAAATGTATATTCATACCCGACTCCTATAATATTTTTATTTAATAATCCAAGTCCAGCAGGATTCATTCTCAGGGCATCGATTCCCTGTGCTGTGCCCACACAGGCAAGAGATAGTGCCTGGTTATGCGCAGAGACTGTGTATCGTTCAAATGCCTGAAAAAGAAATAGACTTAGAATCAGCTCCAATCATCCCCCTTAAAATTGAGTTCCTATGACCAGGAGTGCCCTTTTTATTATTGTCCGACCATTCGGGCTGGTTGCTTTTAAATTCAATAGATAGATACCGACCTTTAATTTTCTTCTGTTATCATCTCTACCATCCCAGTATATATCCTGTGGACCACCTGCCCCATCATACAACTCCCTTACCATTCGACCCGACATATCATAGACCTTCAGGCTGAGCCTATAATCAACCGGTGAATTTATTTTTAAACGTGCCTGTTCACCATTTTCCGGAAGGAATGTCTTTGCACCGATGATTTCAAGATCAGGTTCACTGCTTGCTGAGTCATAATCTGGTTGTTTTATGTCTTCGGAAAACCTCAATAAAAGTTGATAACCTGTTGTATAAGGTAGTTCTGGGTCATACTGTCCAACAATGCCGGTAAAAATTTTGGTTTCATTCTTTATGATGGTTTTGGGATTAATGCCACTGCCTGTTGTAAATCTCACTCCAATACCACAATCACCATTTAAAATCTCAAAATTATAACCATCGCCGGTCTGGTAAGGGATTGACTTAATAACACCCTTCAATCTTATCAAACGACCTTCTATCTCTTCGGTCAGGAACCGATTCTGCATAATTTCTTTAGGGAATGGGACCGTATCCATTTCAAGGAACCAGGCATACCCATTTGCAATCTCAGTGAGTCCATTGTATTCGGTCACCTTTCCCAAAACCCTGAATCTTGCACCCAGTGAATCTTTATATCTATCAAACAGAGAATCGCCCTGGACATTATAAACATTTATTCCTCCAGTATTATCCTCAATATAAAAACTTGGATTTCCCGAAGAGAAAACATAATTGGGACCGATTATTACACCTTCCACAACGACCATACTATCAACATATTTTGATGAAACCCCATCATTACCCGGTGTCTGGCATAATGCAATTGTCTTTTTCTCGGGCATAATAAATAAATGGGAAAAGTCTGTTCTATCCCTGGGCAGTATTTCATAACCATCATTCGGCACAGAACTCGATGTATACTGGCTTTTTATTCCGATCAGTGTAAATGTATCAACTGGTGCAAAATTGCCTGGAATATTTGTCCCTCCATTGATATAAACCTTGAAAGGAACACCAGATAAGTCCCAAGCCGTGTAAGAACCTGCACCAAGCAAAAATCCATCAAAATATGAAACCCTTATCCTGACAAGCGCACCTTCATATGCCTCAGTATTTGCCAGACTTCCATTTATTTCATAAGGTGCAGGAACCAAACATCCCTGTTTTAATCTTTGGTATGTAAAATCGGTAAGTTCGTTTTTACCACGATACTGTGATACCCTTCCTGTAGCAATGATACTATCTCCATAATCTAATGGAATAGGAAAACTACTCGTATATAAACAAACACCACCGGTGTTATCCTGGATATAAGATACCCTGCTTGAGAATAAACCATTTGGCACAGTTACCACACCAGCAATCGTGACTGTGGAATCAAGGAGGTCAGGAATAAAATTTGAATCCAGGTCTTTGAATGCAATGGCAATGGGCCAGACATATTCTATTCCATTATTTCTGCCCGGCGATGGAAATGCATTATTAATCCAGGTATTGCTACCATTAGGCAATCGGGCAATAGAAAAATCAGGAATAACAGATGCACCCGAATAGCCCTTTTTATCTACAAGACGGTTGAGGTTATCATAAAGATATGCTGTATCACCAGTATTATCCAGGTCAGTCCAGTTTCCAGACCAATTCAAAACCTGGAGTGTATCACCATCACCACTTATCATTAGTCCCTCTCCACTTGCATAGAGAAGGAAATAACAATGGGGCGGGATTGAAAGACCTGGAATATTTAAATTATGACTGCCGAGAAAATCTCTTATTTTATAATTAGAAAGATTTATACTATAAATTCCCTTATTAAAGATCTCAATAAACTCCTCATCAAGGTCGTTAAAATTTCCATTATTGTTATGGTCAAATGTCTGAGGGTCGGGCAGGAACTCATTTATCACAAGGGATGTCTCAATTGGAGTGTATGTGGTGCAGGAAGGGACATTGGAAATCAATGACCAGTTTGAATCCTCATCCGCGGTCTTGAGGGCAAAATAATATTGTGTTCCCATGAACAGTCCGCTGACAACAAAAGAATCCATCTGACCTGCATTTGATGGTGGTGGTTCACCTGTGCATTCATTGGCAGAATAAAAATTGGTCTCGGTTATGGGAAATAGTGCAAACCTTATATCATAATAACTTGCCCTGCCTGAATTTCCATCATCACCCGGAGCGGTCCAGAGTAGTTTTACATAATTCGTTCCAACACTGGATATCGCAAGATTATTTACCGGAGCAGGTGAAATTGTATCTGGTGTAAGGGTAGTTAAAAAATAAAAATAGTAATCACCACCAGGAATGCCATTATTATCTCCATCAAGCCTATTACCATAGCGGTCCCTTAAGGTGTCATATACCCAGACCGAGACCATCTCACCAAAAGAAAAATTATCATCAGGGTTAAACTGGACACCATAATTTATGCTATCGTAAACCAGGGATCCGGTATGGATACCAGAAATACTACCTGAAACACTGAATGCGGAAGGGATCACGGTCAATGGGTCAATTGGCTCATTGAAATAAATCAAGATATTTGTGTTTATACCGATATTGGAATCACCATTTGCCGGATAAGTGTGCGTAATTATTGGTGGGATTGTATCTATATAGTAAGAAATCACCTTTACCGAATCAAGCCAGAAATTACAATTTGATGTGCCAATTGAGCCATTGGGTTTATCTTCAAATCTGAATCTGATTCTGCATGTTTGGAATGTATCATAATTCCCCAGGTCTAAGCGCGCAGTCTTCCATACATTTGTGTCTGATGATATATCTATTTTCAATAAATTGCTCCAGACTATTTCGTTATTCGTTATTTCAACAAACAGGGTATCATCCTGTCCCATATTATTATTCGCAAGGGAGAATCTATACCAGAAGAAAAGGGTCTCAGGACCATTATTGGCAGTGAGATCTATCAAAGGGGTTAACAAAATTGACCAGCCGGTCCTCATAGTATCAGAAGGGTCATAAACACGCTGCCTTACCTGGTATGAATCAGGAAATGCAGTTCCATAAGTAAAACGATACCAGGTAGTCATATCTGAACCAGATTTTAATGTATCCCAACCAGGTGGTGGAAATTGGGGATTGGTAAAACTCTCAATCAGGACCGGGGTTTGGTTTAGGCATAATAACAAAAATAGAGACATAAACTATTATAACCTTATTCTATAAGAAGTCAATACCCATAGGAGTTTCTAATAGCCAATAACTTCAACATTGTTATCGTAAGAGTTTGTTACATAAACATAATTGCCATTGGGATGAGCACAAATATCCCAGGGACCCCTGCCTACAGAAATTGTCGCGACCACAGTATTGTCCAGGGTTCTAATGACTGAAACATTGTTGCTTAAAGTATTCGCCACATAGACATAGGTTCCACTGGGATGGGCACAAATACCCATAGGGTAATTACCTACCGGGATGGTCGCCACCACTGCGTTGTCTGAAGTTCTGATTACCGAGACAGTATTATCACCAGCATTTGCGACATACACATATTGACCATTCGGTAAAGCACATACACCCCGAGGACTATGGCCCACCGGAATTGTTGCAATTACAGTATTATCTGAGGTTTTAATTACCGAAACAGTATAAGTATTCATTTGTGATACATAGAGATACTCACCATTAGGAAGGATGCAGATACCGTATGGACCATTACCTACAGAAATGGTTGCGATCACACTATGGTTGGAAGTTCTAATTACAGAAACTGTGTTACTACCATTATTTGTAACATAAATATAGGTATTGCTGGGATGAGCACAGATATTTCTCGGGTCAGACCCTACATTTATATATATTCCCAATTACAGAGTAATAAGAAGGGTCGATGACAGAAACACTACTACTCAGAGAGTTTACCACATACACATATTGACCGTTAGGTAGGGCACAAACACCCCAGGGTCCCAATCCAACTGAAATATTTGTAATCACGGTATTATTTGGAATTCTAATAACTGAAACCCTTCCGTCGTTCTCGTTTGCAACATACAGATATTCACCACTCGGAAAGACACAAATACCCCTCGGATAGGTTCCTACAGGTATTGTGGCAATGACTTTATCAGGAAATGTATAACAAATTACTACCTGATGAGGATTTGACCATTGCGAAGTTAATCCACGGATATCTTTACATTGTGCAGTTACATAATAGGTATCAGGAGATGGCCACGAATAGGACATTGAGACTGTAGAACCACTCGGATAATAGGAACTCCAGGATGATGTATCACCATCACCCCAGGCAAATCTTATTGCAATGCTCTCGGTATCAGGGTCTGTTGCGGTAGAAGAAAAACTATAATCCACATTAATATATCCAACTGATGGACCAGATGGGGTTGACGGTGTGTTGGGTGATTCTCCATTATATACTGTTACCCCAACTACTTTAGATACTCCAATATTTTCAGATGCATCATAAGCCTTTGCATAAATTGTATGGTATTAATTATCCTGTAAACTCGTTGTGTTCCAGGAATAGGCATACGGCTGTGAGGTTAATGTGCTCACAAGGTTATTATCAATATATAATTCTACCTTTTCAACCACTTTATTATCCACAGCCTCCGCAGTTATTGTAACCGTTCCCCCTACCATAGCTCCATTTGCTGGAAAAGTTATTTCAACAACTGGCGGTTCTTTATCACCCCCACATCCAAGCCAAAACGCTATCAGAATAATGCTTGTGATTGCAATTTTTATTATTTGCATTTTTTACCCCTTTTTCTATTTTTTAATTTTATTCACCTTTACAAAATTGTCAACCATCGATTTTAAAATTAACGCTTGACTCGGGACGAATTCTGGCTATAATGAAATGATTATTATCTGGAGTTCGGGATTTTTTATTGTAATTAAGGGTTTGAAGTCAGAAAATTATAGTGCGTTTTTCTCTTGACTTTTTTCAAAAATTAAGTATAATTAATGTTTAGATTAGTTTTTATATATAGATTTTTTAACTGAAAAGGAGGATTTTTTATGGCAAAGGCAAAGTTTGAGCGAACCAAGCCGCATGTGAATATCGGGACGATCGGTCATGTTGACCACGGCAAGACGGCGTTGACTGCGGCAATAACAAAAGCCCTGGAGAA
>Ga0209479_1000164_pt1 | contig 136666 bp, 117 predicted proteins | sample DewCreD2012metaG_2_FD_184112 | JGI IMG/M metagenome (GOLD analysis project Ga0209479, IMG submission 184112) | Hot spring sediment bacterial and archeal communities from British Columbia, Canada, to study Microbial Dark Matter (Phase II) - Dewar... ... | reverse complement strand
GGAGGGGGCTGGTTCTATTTCAGCATGTGGGTCTTGCCCAGAGCGCAGCATAGAACGTCCCAGCCCCTCGGCGGTGTGTGGAAAGAGTGTATCATGTTCTCTTTCCCACGTCTATACTAACAGAGCGCAAGCGAAGCATCTCAGAGCCACAAAAGAGATTCTTCGCTTCGCTCAGAATGACAGAAGTTGTCTCTTTAGTTTACAAACTTTCGAGCAGCCTTTCAAATGCGTAACTCCTAAAAAATATACCCGGGGTATAAGGGAATGCGTGTTCTCATCGTGCTGAATGGTCAGCCGCCGCAGCAGGAACTGCTTCAGTCGGTGGTAGTGGAAGCAGATGTGCTCATTGGCGCGGACGCGGGAGCGGAGCGTCTGCGCGAGGCGGGGCTGCGCATCGACTACGTGGTGGGCGACTTCGACTCGGTGCCCGCGCAACTGTTGCAATCGCTCCCTGCGGAGAGCGTTATTCACGACCCCGGACAGGACGATACCGACCTGGAAAAGGCGTTGCGTTTTGCGGTAACCCGCTGGCAACACCCGCAGATTGTGGTGGTGGGAACCACCGGCGATCGGCTGGACCACGTGCTGGGGAACGTTTGCGGCGCGGTGCGCTACGCCGACAGGGCGGAGATTCGCTTCGTGGAAGACCATTCCATTACCTATTTCGGACATCGGCGTGTGCATTTCGATGCCCCGCGCGGTGCGACCGTTTCGCTGCTGCCTTTGGGGGAGGTACATGGTGTGCGCACCGAAGGATTGAAGTGGGCGTTGCACGGCGAGACGCTGAACATTGGTACGCGCGGCGTGAGCAACGTGGTGGTTTCCTCGCCGGTGTCCGTTACGTGGGAGCAGGGGTATCTGGTGGTGATTCGGCTTCGGTAGGTGGTGTGTCGTTGGACGCAGGCTGAAGCCTGCGGCTACATGGGAGGGCTTGAGTGGAGCCATTGGTACACTTTTCGGCGGGTGATGTCGCGGTACTGGTGCTTTACCTGCTGGCGGTGCTGTGGGTGGGCTTTGCGGCGCGGCGCCACCTGCGTGAGGGCGATGCGGTAGGATATCTGGTGGCGGGGCGCACGGTGAGCCTGCCCGCTTTCGTTGCCACGCTGGTTGCCACCTGGTATGGCGGCATTCTGGGGGTAGGAGAGTTCAGCTACTCCTACGGCGTCTCTAACTGGGTGGTGTTTGGGTTGCCTTACTACGTCTTCGCTCTGCTCTTCGCGTGGCTGCTGGCTCCGCGCGTGCGCGAGGCGGCGCTGTTTACCATCCCCGACCGACTGTACGGCATCTACGGACGCGCCTGCGGTCTGTTCGGCTCTTTGTTGACCTTTTGCATGACCACGCCCGCACCCTATACGCTCATTCTGGGTGTACTGTTTCAGCTGGTGTTCGGAGGCAATCTGTTGCTGTGGCTCGTGGTAGGCATGGTGTTGAGCACCGTCTACCTGTATCATGGCGGACTGCAGGCAGATGTGCGCGTGAACGTGCTGGAGTTCCTGATGATGTTTGGCGGTTTCGCCATCATCCTGCCGTATCTGGTGGCGCAGTACGGTGGCCTGGAGTTTTTGCGACAGCACCTGCCGCCGTTGCACCTGACATGGCACGGGGGAAACTCTGTCCAGTACATCATAGTATGGTTCTTTATTGCGCTGTGGACGCTGATTGACCCCGGATTTCACCAGCGGTGCTACGCAGCGAAGTCGCCACAGGTGGCGCGATGGGGGATTGTGTTGAGCGTCTGCTGCTGGTTTGTGTTCGATTTGCTGACCACCAGTGCAGGACTTTACGCAAGGGCTATTCTGGGCGACAGCCTGCAAGACCCCAAGTTTGCGTATCCCGTGCTGGCGGAGCGGGTGCTTCCTCCAGTGGCGAAGGGCATCTTCTTCGTGGGCATGTTTGCGACCGTAATGTCCACGGTGGTGAGTTATACCTTTCTGTCGGCGGTGACGTTCGGGCGCGACCTGATGTGGCGCTGGCGCGGAGGCGAAGAGGCGGAGGCGATGCGCTACACGCGCTGGGGTATCACGCTGGTGGGCGTGCTGGCGATTGTGCTGGCATGGCGGGTGCAGTCGGTAGTGAACCTGTGGTATCTCATCGGGTCGCTGTTTATTCCCGGCTTGTTGTTGCCTCTGGTCGGCAGTTACACCCGTCGTTTTCGGGTATCGCCTGGGTTTGCGCTGGCGACCATGGTGCTGGGTTTCAGTACATCACTGAGCTGGATGATATACGGGTTACTGAGCAGGAGGCTGGAGGACCCTGCCTTCTTGCAGCCGATGTATCCGGGGTTAGCGGTGGCGGTGATAGTGTATGTGGCAGGGTGGGTTTTGACCGGGCGAAAACTTGCTTCCGGGGCGCCCCATCCGGTATCATAAAGATAGAAAAACACTCTGCATCACGCCGTAATCGGCAGGAGGGAAAAGAGTCTCTACAGACTGCATGAGCAGCTTCACTTCCTTAACTGGCGCGCAGATATTGCAGCGCCCGAAGACGCAGTTGCGTGTCACCGACAATCTGGACGAGTTGCTGGCGGTGTTGCCGCCGCAGGTGCGTCGCGCCCTCGAACAGGAGCCGAGTCTGGAAGACCTTTTGGAGGTCATTCTCGACCTTGGTCGGGAGCCTCAGGCACGTTTTCCGGATCGCACCCTCCAGCTGAGCAACATGGAGGTGACGGAGGCAGACATCGACTACGTGGTGCAACGCGTGGGCGCGTTCGGCAAGGACAACCGTGCGGGCATCGAGCGTACCCTTCACCGCATCTCCGCTATCCGCAACCGGCAGGGGCGCATCATCGGGCTAACCTGCCGCGTGGGACGGGCGGTCTTCGGCACTATTGACATCATTCAGGACGTTATCGAGCGCGGCAAGAGCGTGCTGATGCTGGGGCGTCCCGGCATCGGCAAGACCACCAAGCTGCGCGAAATCGCCCGCGTTCTCGCCGACGAATTCAACAAGCGCGTGGTAATTGTGGACACCTCCAACGAAATCGCCGGCGATGGCGACATCCCGCACCCCGCGATTGGCATGGCGCGGCGCATGCAGGTAGCTTCGCCCGAACTGCAGCACGCGGTGATGATCGAGGCGGTAGAGAACCACATGCCGGAGGTCATTGTTATCGACGAAATCGGCACGGAGGCAGAGGCGTTCGCCGCACGTACCATCGCCGAACGCGGGGTGCAGCTAATCGGTACGGCGCATGGCAACTCGCTCGAAAACCTGCTGATGAACCCCACCCTGTGCGACCTGGTGGGAGGCATTCAGGCGGTGACCCTCTCCGACGAAGAGGCACGCCGACGCGGCACGCAGAAAACGGTACTGGAGCGGAAGGCGCCACCTACCTTCGACATCATCATCGAGATGATCGAGAAGGACAAACTGGCGATACACCATGACGTTGCCAGCACCGTTGACCGCATCCTGCGCGGAGAGACGCCTCGTCCGGAGGTGCGTGTGCGCCTGCCGGATGGCACGATTCAGGTCGTTCAGGCAGGAGATGCACCCGAACCCGCGCGCGAAACCGGCACGCTGGTGGTGCGTTCGTCCAGCCAGGTGCGTGAGCGGCGTCAGTTGCCCTCCACCGTGCGCATCTTCCCTTACGGGGTCAGTCGTAACCGCCTCGAGCGCGCGATTCGCGAGTTGCGCGTGCCTGCCTACATTGTGCGAGACGTGCAGCAGGCGGATGTGGTGATTGCCCTGAAGGCAAACGCCCGCCGCGAGCCCACGCGCATGAAGGAAGTGTCGGCACGGGGGCTACCGGTGTACGTGGTGAAGAGCAACACCTACGCGCAGATTGCCGGTAGCGTTCAGGACATCTTCGCGATGCGCCCGCCGGAGGGCTGGGAAGATTCGGAACCTGCGCTCGACCCGACGGAAGCTGCGCTGATGGAGACGGAAGCCGCCATTCAGGAGGTGCTGCGCACCTCGATGCCGGTAGACCTCTCTCCGCAAAACAGCTACATTCGTCGCCTGCAGCACCAGCTGGTCGAGAAGTACCGGCTGGTGTCGGAGAGCGTGGGAGTCGAGCCGAACCGTCGCGTGCGCATCTCACCGCCGTAAATGGACGCGCTGTTTATCACCTTCGAAGGTGTTGAGGGAGCGGGCAAGACCACCCTTGCCCGCTGGCTTTCTGAACGTCTCCGGCAAGAAGGTATTCCCAACTGGTTGACATATGAACCTTGGGAACCACGCCTGCGCGAGGTGTTGCTGGAGCACGGCGACCTGCGACGCGAGGAGGAACTGCTGCTTTTTCTCGCCGACCGCGCCATCCATACCCGACATATCCGCATGGCTCTCGCCGAGGGGAAAACGGTTATCTGTGACCGCTATGCTGACTCCACGCTGGTCTATCAGGGCTACGCGCGCGGGCTGGACGTCGAGTGGGTGAGGCAGATGAATGGGTTCGCTACCGGTGGGTTGCAGCCGGTGCGGACGTACCTGCTGGATCTGCCGGTGCAGGTGGGGCTGCAGCGGCAGCGCGAGCGCAACCGCATTGGGGCGGAGGAGATAGCCTTCCATGAGCAGGTGCGCGTGGGATTTCTGGCGGAAGCGCAGCGAGAGCCACAGCGCTATCTGGTGCTGGACGCCATGCGACCGCTGGCGGATTTGCAGAACCTGATCTGGGCGGACATAAGTGCTCTGCGGAGTTCTGGCGTATCTGTTCATCCTCAGAACGAGGCTCGTGTCGGGGCATCCTCTGGTAAGAGCGCTGATTGAACCCCCGTAGCACTTCCTGTATAATAGAGCCGTCCGCAAGGCAGGAGGGAAGGATCATGAAACTGGTCATCGCTATCGTGCATGACCGCGACAAGAACAAGATTTCGGATGCGCTGCTACGCAACGGCTTCAAGTTCACGAAGGTGGCAAGCACAGGCGGTTTCCTGCGCGAGGGCAACGTGACCCTCTTCATCGGCGTGGAGGACGAAGACCTCGACCAGGTGCTTCGCCTCATCGGAGAGAGCTGCAAGACGCGCGAGCAGTACGTGAACGTACTACCGCCGGATGCTGCGCCGGTAGGGGCGTTCGTGCCGAACCCGGTCAAGGTGCTGGTGGGAGGCGCGATTGTCTTCGTCGTGAACGTGGAGCGTTTCGAACGTTTTTGACATGTCCCCGCGGGAGTTTTGCCGGAAAATCCAGATTCCAGAAACCTGCGCCCCGCTGGTGGAGCAGGCGTTGACGCATCGCTCCGTACTGGCAGAGGGCGCGGCGCAGAGCAACGAACGTCTGGAGTTTCTCGGCGATGCCGTGCTTGGTCTGATTGTCACCGAAGAGCTGTTTCATCTTTTCCCCAATCACACGGAGGGCGACCTGTCACGTGCCCGTGCGCTCGTGGTGAGCCGACGGACTCTGGCTCAGGTGGCAAAGCAGCTTGGGGTGGACCAGGTGTTGCGCCTGAGCGCGGGGGAAGAGGCGCAGGGTGGACGCCAACGCAGCAGCATTCTGGCAGACGCTGTGGAAGCGTTGATTGCGGCGGTATATCTGCAAGCAGGCATGGAAGAAACGCGGCGGTTTGTGTTGCAGATACTGGGCGACGTCATCCATAGGGCGCCGGATGCCTCTCGCGCTCACGATTACAAGTCGCGGTTGCAGGAGAAAACACACGCCCTGCTGCATGAGACCCCTGAGTATGAGGTGGTCTCCACCACCGGAGCGGACCACGATAAAACCTTCTGTGTACAGGTACGCCTGGGTGAAGTTGTACTGGGCACCGGAACGGGCAAGAGCAAGAAGGAAGCGGAACAGGCGGCGGCACGCGAGGCGCTACTAAAACTGGAACAGGCGGGGAACCAACGCAGTGAAACCAAATATGATTTCGAATGCCCTCTCTTGACATAGTTCCTTAAGCGTTATATAATACTCGTACAAGCGAAATACAGCGGGAAAGGAGCAGGCGTAGAAAGGGGCAGGTGAACAACTCCCATCTTTTATCGCATTGTTATTGACCATTTTGGCAAGGAGTTCTATAATAATCTCAGAGGTCAACCCTAACGGAAAGGAGCCTGATGAACCATGTCTCGCCGAGGATTTACGCTCATTGAGCTGCTTGTGGTCATCGCGATTATCGCGATACTGGCAGCCATCCTCTTCCCCGTTTTCGCGCAGGCGCGCGAAAAGGCACGACAGTCCAACTGCATCTCCAACGTCAAGCAAATCCTGCTCGCTGCGCTGATGTACACGCAGGACTACGATGAGAAGTTCCACCGATTGCTGGTGTGGAACCCTGCTTGCTTTACCAATCCGGGCGCGTGTACCAGCGGTTGTCCATCGCGTTGCTGGAACAATGACCCCAACGGTCCTGACCAGACCATCGGTCCGGAGGATATGCTGAACCCCTACGTCAAGAACACCGGCATCTGGGGCTGTCCCAGCGACGGCATTCCGCGTGACGACTGCACCGGACCGAACGGCACATGGTACAAGATCAGCTATTCCTTCACCCATTTCCAGCCGGGCACGTGGGAGAACACGGCAACCTTTGGTGTATGTGCCTACTATCCCATCAGCACCGCGCAGGGTGCGGCTACCGCCGAGTCCAAGACAATGTCGGAAATCGGCAGACCGGGTGAGACCGCCATCATGTACGAGTTGTGGACGACGGTCAGCTACGGACGCAACTTCACGCACTGGCGGTGGGACAACCGCAACATCGCTGACCCCGCCTGGCCCGAGGCGCCCAACTACCTGACGGTTAACTGGTGCGGACAGGGCGACGGGCGGTTTGCGATGGGCAACCACAACAAGCTGATGACGCTTGGGTGGGCAGATGGACATGCCAAGGCGCTGCGACGCAGCCAGATTATGTACTGGCCCTGGAACGACCAGGCGGTGGCGGAGCGGCGGTTTAACTATCTGCACTGGAACGAAGCGTTCAAGCCTTAAGGAGAAGAGCCATGTCCAAAACACCTCCCAGTAGCAGTAAGACCGTCATCTGGGTGATTATCGCGGTTGTAGCGATAGTCATCGCCGCCTTCTCCGCATACAAATCGCTGATTCAACCACAGCAGGGGAAAAACGTGGGTTTTGTGGATATGTTCCCTGGCGGGAAGGCGGGTCTGATGAAGCAGCAGCCGTCCCCTGAGGTAGAGGGCGGGGCTCCGGCGGAAGCCGCTGGATCAGTAAGGTAACTGCTGTTTGTTTGCAGGGGGGCAGTCTTTCAACCAGATTGCCCCTCACTCTATCCTTGCGTGGTTGCCTCTTCACAAACGTCCTCTTTTAGCCAACATACTTAGTGACACCCTTTTGTGCGATTTCACGAGGAGGTCAAAGAGGGTACATGTTTGTCTTGATTGGCTTAGCGGTGGTATTTGGCTCCATTCTGGTGGGCTACACCATGCACGGCGGCAAGGTGGCTTTGCTCATCCAGATTTCGGAGTTCATCATCATCGGCGGCGCTGCATTTGGCGGCGTTATTGTGGGCAACGGTATCAGCGGTGTGCAGACGTTGATAAAAGCGGTGTTGGGGCTACTAAAGCCGCCTCCGGTGAGCAAGGAAGCTTACATGGAGCTGCTACAGATGCTCTTCGGTATGTTTACGCTCGCGCGCAAAGAGGGGCTGTTGGCTCTGGAGCGACATGTGGAGAACCCGGAATCGAGCGAACTGTTTGCCCAGTATCCGGGCATTACAGCCAACCACCATGCGATGGAGTTCTTATGCGACACGGTGAAGGTGATTCTCACCGGCGCCGTGGGGCACTATGAGCTGAACGATTTAATGGAGATTGACCTGGAGACCCACAAAGAGGAAGCGATGAAGCCGGCGCACATGCTTTCCAAGACTGGCGACGCGATGCCTGGCTTCGGTATCGTGGCGGCGGTGCTGGGTGTGGTCATCACCATGCAGGCGATCAACGGACCTCCCGAGCAGATTGGTCAGAAGGTGGCAGCGGCACTGGTTGGTACCTTCTTGGGCGTGCTGCTGGCATATGGCATGTTCCAGCCCCTTGCTCAGGCGGTGGAAGGGCGTGTGCAGGCGGAAGAGGAATATCTCCAGTGCATCCGCCATGCGCTGCTTTCCTTCGCTCGTGGCGAATCGCCTATTACCTGTGTGGAGTTTGCCCGTCGTCAGATTCCACCTGCTTATCGTCCCAGCTTCCGCGAGATGGAGGAAGGCGTGAAGGGAAGCGGTCGACAGGCAGCAGCGGCGTAGGAGGTCAGTGATGGCAGGAAGCGAGAAGGGCGGCGACATCCGCATCGTCAAAAAAAAGCATGGCGGACACGGCCATCATGGCGGTGCGTGGAAGGTCGCTTACGCTGACTTCGTGACCGCTATGATGGCGTTCTTTCTGGTGATGTGGATTATCGGCTTGAGCCAGAACATCAAGGAAGCCATTGCGGCGTACTTTAAGGACCCGGTCGGTTTCATGAAGGCGGTCAATGAGGGAAAGCTGGCGTTCAGTATATCGCCGGATGGCGGAGCAGCCAAAGCAGGTGAGAAGGAGCTGCCCCAACCGGGTGAGGTCTCCGAAAAGCAAAGGATGGAGGCGGCGAAAAAAGAGATAGAGAAGGTTGTGGAGAGCGTACCCGAGTTCAAACACCTGAAGCCCTATGTGCAGATACAGATTGTGGATGAAGGGCTTCGAGTGGAACTGCTGGAGAGTTCCCAATCGGTTTTCTTCATGACGGGGAGTGCGGAGCTGAATCCGCAAGCCCGCCAGCTTCTCAGTCGCATCGCCAAGCACCTTGCGAAGCTTCCCAATCGCATCGTCATCGAGGGGCATACGGATAGCCGTCCTTTTTCGGGAGGAGGTATGACCAACTGGGAACTATCGGTGAATCGGGCAAACAGCGCGCGACGTGTCCTCGAAGGCAGCGGTTTACGCAAAGGACAGATTTATGAGGTGCGTGGCTATGCCGACAACAAGCTGCGCGTGCCCAATGACCCCTATCACTACTCTAACCGGCGCATCAGCTTGCTCATCGCCTACAGCAAGGAATTTAAGTGAGGTAAGGAGGGATATTTTCGTATTCTTGCGATTGACTTTGCGCTCCGACGGGTGCTATAATACGGTTACTGGACAAGTGTATCACGTTGCCCGCCAGCGTCTACAAACCGGTATACGAAATGGAGGTTCATCAGTGGTTGTTCGCGCCTCTCGGCATGTTTTGCCCTGGTTCCTGCTGGCGATAGCCGCCTTTGCTGTGGGGTGGTGGTTGCGTCAGCAGATAGTAACCCTGCCCGTAGCAACGGCTAATCCGGGGGCCCGTTTGACCTCGCTGCAGGAGTACTCTCCCAAGCAAAGCTATTCGATGGCGCTGACGCCGAGCGATAATGCATCTCCTGTCAGCATGGACCTGATGCAGCTCTTTTACAGCGTGTTCAAGTACGTGGAGAAGCAGCATGTGGACTACACGCCGGAGATGACAAAGCCCATGGCGTACGGCGCGGTGCGGGCAATGTTGCAATCACTCAATGACCCCAACACCCGCTTTCTGGAGCCGGAGGAAGCGCGGCTGCTACAGGAGGCTGCGCAGGGTAACTACTATGGCATCGGCGCTGTGCTGAGGGTTGTCCGAAACGTCACGCAGGATATCGAACGGCGCGAACTGACTGTGGTTGCTCCTCTACCCGGTAGCCCGGCGGAACGAGCCGGTTTGCAGCCCGGCGACGTCATCACCGAGATCGACGGCAAGTGGGTCATTGCCTATGACCCGTTCCGGCAGGTTCAGCGGTCGGGAGTACGCGGTAACGAGCTGGTGAAGGCGCTGGAGGATGCCCGCAAACGGGTGCTGGCAGGATTGGACCTGCGCAAAGCGATGAGGTCGCTGACAAACAAAGACCAGGGTGCGATGACACTCACCGTACGTCGGGGCAACTCCACCCTCAAGGTGAAGGTGACGCCAGGCGTTCTCAACGTGGACCCGGTGGCGTACCGGCTGCTTCCGGGTCAAGTGGGATATCTGCGCATTGTGCAGTTCAACACGCAGACCCCGGAAAAGCTGAAATCCGCACTGGCGGGGTTGGGCAATCGTTTGCAGGGACTGGTTGTTGACCTGCGCAATAACCCCGGCGGTTCGGTGGAATCGGCATCGCAGGTGGCAGCGATGCTGGCGAAAAGCCCCGTGCTGGCAGTCATAGAAACACGCAATGGGGAGAGCAGACGCCGCCAGCAGGTGAACATCAGTGCAAACCCTCGCGTGAAGGCGCCAATCGTGGTGCTGGTGAATCGAGGGACGGCAAACGTCGCGGAGGTGCTGGCGGTGCTCCTGCGCGACAAAGCGGGAGCGAAACTGGTGGGCGAGCGCACTTTCGGCGATGGACTAGTACAGACCTTTGTGCCGTTGCCGGACGGTTCCGCGTTTACGATGACCACCGGTAAGTTTCTGACATGGAGTGGCGGCGACTTTCACGGCAAGGGAGTTTACCCTGCTGTAGCCGCTCCGACCGTTCTCAAACAGGGACACGATTTGGCGCTGGAGAAAGCCGTGAGCCTTCTCACGCAGCGCACGACCACACGGGCATCGTAGGAAGGGAAAGGGACCATGCAGAAAAAGCGTTTTTCACTTTCGGGATTTGCCCCGCTTCTCGTCACGCTTGCCTTTCTGGCGGGCTTCTTCTATTCGGATTTGAGAACGGGGGACGTTCGGCGTGCGCTGTACGCCGCACAGACCGTTCCTCAGAGGGTGAATCTCGCCCTGCAGATAGAGCAGGACGCTCAGCAGGGGTACCTCTGGCCCGTGGGGTTGTACTGGGACGTACTCTCGCGCCTGCGCAGCCACTACTATCAGCCGCTGAACGAGAAGCAGCTCACCTACGCCGCTATCCGTGGGATGTTGGCATCGCTGCACGACCCCTATACCCGCTTCATGGACCCCACCGAGTACCGCAGTATGCAGGAAGACACGCGCGGTGATTTTTTCGGCATCGGTGCGCAGCTGCAGGAAAAAGAGGGACAGATTGTGATTTACCGTCCCATTGAAGGAAGCCCTGCAGATAAGGCAGGTATTAGGGCTGGAGATGTGATTGTGGAGGTAGACCGCAAGCCGGTAGCTGGTATGCGTGTGGACGATGTGGTAAAGAAGATTCGCGGTCCGCGCGGCACGAAGGTGGAGCTGACTATTCGACGCAAGGGCGAGGCAAAGCTGCTGCATATCAGCATTGTGCGCGATTTGATTACCTCGCCGGTGGTGTATTCCTACATGGAAGATGAGAAACTTGGTATCGGACGCATACGGCTGGAGCAGTTCAATGAGAAATGCGACCAGCTGCTGGTGCAGAAAGTACGCGAACTGGAAGGAAAGGGGTTGCGTGCGCTGATACTGGATTTGCGCTACAACCCCGGCGGTTTGCTGAACGTGGCAGTGGACGTCGCCAGCCGGTTCATTGACAACGGTGTGGTGGTACTTATTCAAGAGAAGAACGGACAGATTACCAAACTACATGCCGAGCGCGGGCGAGCCCTCAAGCCCTACCCTCTGGTAGTGCTGGTGAACGAGTGGAGCGCCAGCGCGTCGGAAATCGTGGCAGGAGCCATTCGGGACAACAAGCGTGGCGTCATTATTGGCGAAACCACCTTTGGCAAGGGACTGGTGCAGACTATCTTCCAGTTGCAGGATAGCTCGGCAGTTGCCATCACGACGGCGAAATATCTGACCCCCAGCGGTTACGACCTGAACCGCAAAGTGGACCCGGACGGAAACGAAATCAGGCGCGGTGGTATTCAGCCGGATATCGTGGTAAAGCAAAGCGAGGAAATGACCGACATCGACGACCGCGCCCATGATGTGCAGCTAAAGAAGGCAGTAGAGTATCTGCGCGAGAAGCTGACGGCTCCCAAAGTGGCGTCCGCACTGTAGGGCAATGGCATCCCGTAAGCGAACAACATCTCGGCGGCGACCGCGCCAGAGCACGCGGTTCGTGTGGGGAATACTGCAGCTTCTGCTGGTGGTCGTCGGTGTCCTTGCCGTGGCTGTTTACGTCTCGCGCGTCGTCCCTCCGGTATCGGATCGTAGCCAGCCCGACAAGGTGACGTCCCCCTCCGCCAGCAGGCAGGTACAACCTGCTCGTGCTCCTGAATCGCGAAAGCAATCGGTACCTGCAGCGCCGCAGAGAGAGGCGGTGCAGAGCCCCCAGAACCTGTCACCATTGACTGGCTCCGACGCAGTACCCTCTTCCGCTGCGCCTTTAAAAGTCTCTTCACGTGAAGTGGATGCCGGTAACCCTTCGGCGAAGCTGGTGGCATTGACTTTTGACGCGGGCAGCTCCGCGGAGCCTGTGCCCACCATCCTGCGCGCTCTGGCGCAGCGTGGGGTGCACTGCACCTTCTTCTTAACGGGGCAGTGGATGGAACGCTACCCGGACATGGCTCGTCAAATCGCCGATGCGGGACATGAGCTGGGTAACCATTCCTGGTCTCATCCGGCGTTTACCTCCCTGACGGATGAACAAATCCGGGAGCAACTCCGCCGTACCGAAGAGGCCGCGCTGCGTATATGCGGACGCAGTACCAAGCCCCTTTTCCGCCCTCCCTTTGGAGCGCGCGACGAACGAGTGCGTTCGGTAGCCGCCGAGGAGGGGTACCTGACCATCTACTGGACTGTGGACAGCTGGGACAGCGTCAAGAAGGACATCACCCCGCAGATGATTACCGACCGCGTGATGCGCCACATCCGCCCGGGCGCGATTGTGCTGATGCACTGCGGTAGCGAGGCGACCGCACAGGCTTTGCCGCAACTGCTGAACGCGCTGGATGCGCAGGGGTATCGTGTGGTGAAGGTCAGCGAGCTGCTGCGCTCCAGTAATGGGGAGCCTTAGTGGAATGTCAGAGAACACACAGAATGTAGCACAATGTAGCCGCAGGCGTTAGCCTGCGTTTTGGGGAGGGCGAACCTCCGGGTAAGCCGCTTCTTACCCGACCTTCCCGCAGGCGGGGAGTCGATTCGCAGCCCGAACGGAGCCTCGCCCTCCAGCCGATAGCATTAGAACAATTCGCCAGTGCCACGCTGGCTTAAAAGCGCAGCTGCAAATGCACCGCTACACCATCCAGCTGGTTGTTGACATTGGTCATGCCTCTCCACATCACGCCGATTTCCAGCGGGACGGAGGTATTTCCCAGTGCGGCGCCCACCCCGACGCTGTAGGTCAAGCCTGTCTTGGCTTCTCCGTTCACATCCTTCGCGAAACCGATGCCCGCGCCGACGCTCCAGGTGAATCGGTTAAACATACTGACCAGATTGACCTGGACAGGCACATTCTGCATGGTTTTGTTGCCCATAAAATCGGCGCTGAGCGTCCATTTGCCTTCAAAGCCGGGCGCCACCAGCGGCTGGAAGGCGTACTCGATCCCTGCTGTGAACCACGCTTTATCCGCCACATCCCTGGTATCGGACTTTTGCGGGAAGAAGACACCCGCGCGCACGCACAGGTTGTTATTCCCGGTTTCCTCCTGTGCGGCTGCCGGCAACACGGCGGTTATCGCGACAGCCAGGACGAGCATTGTCCACCACTTGCGCATTGGAAGACCTCCTTGTGTTGAGCTTTTTTTGGTGTCTTGGGGCGAGAAATCGCGTGTACCCCGTTGACAAATCGCAAGATTTTTGGAATAATATACGGTGCTGGTGGGAAATGTTCCTTCAAAGAGGGCGAATAGCTCAGGTGGAAGAGCGCTTCCCTTACAAGGAAGAGGTCAGAGGTTCGAGCCCTCTTTCGCCCACCATGCTTACAACCTTTGCGGGGGCGTAGCTCAGTTGGTTAGAGCGCAGGCCTGTCACGCCTGAGGCCGCGGGTTCGAGCCCCGTCGTCCCCGCCACCTTTGCCCGATGCCGCGGTAGCTCAGTTGGTAGAGCACAGGACTGAAAATCCTGGTGTCGGCAGTTCGATTCTGCCCCGCGGCACCATTTCTTATGAGCCGGCGTAGCTCAGTCGGTAGAGCGGCGCACTCGTAATGCGTAGGTCGGCGGTTCGAGTCCGCCCGTCGGCTCCACCGCCTGTCTTACTACACCCTTACGGCGACCACCCGAAATGCTCGGGCCCACGGCAGGGTAAAAGGAGTGAGCAGCCTGAACAGATGGTTTATCCCTACCAAGGGGACGGGAATCGCACCACCAAGAGCTGCATAGTGCCTCGCCCGAAAACCGTAGTCTTCTATCTGCCGTGCCAGCTCAGCCGGGTGAAACAGCATTTCCATATACGCCCCCGATATCGGGTTCAGCGGACACCGATTGCGGTCAAAACGGGATGAGGGCAGAGTGCCGGTGGCGAGGTAGTGGTGCACTGCTTTCACTACAGCGTTCCTATCCATGTAAGCTGTACCCTCAGCAATGCGTGTGACAATGTCCTCGGGCAGCTGGGGGGCGGTGGCCTGAATGATTTGCCGACGCATCTCCCTGTAAGGGGTTTCCAGATAGTGCCCATGCACTTCTCCGGCAGGTCTGTTCTCAAAGCGTTCCCATATCTCTTGGGTAAAACGGCGACGCGAAAGGTTAGCAGCGTTGTTTCCGTCCGCGATGAGCAATACCCCGCCGGGCTTCAACAATCGGGCTGCCTGTCGCACAAACGCATCCACATCCCGATAGTGGGAAATGGCTTCGTTGGAAACCACTGCGTCTACCGAGCAATCCTCCAGCGGGATATTTTCCACTGGCAGCAGATGCCCCTCCAGATACGCTTCCAACCTGAGGTCGGCAATGATTCTCTGAAAGGTGGTGAGCCGTTCTTCCGAGATATCGCAGCCCCACACCTTGCGTGCTCCCAGCAGGTGGATGATGATGGCGATGACCCCGAAACCACATCCGGCATCCACGATGACCTTGTCTTGCGGGTCGAACTTGGCGAGCCGACACAGGTCAGAGACAAACAGCGTTCTGCGAAGCGCGCCCGCTCGCGTGCCCACGTGTCCGTAGGAAGACCATAGTTCTGGGGCGTATCGTCCTTTATTCTGCTCGTCCAGCACCCGCTGGAAAATCTCGTAAAGCCTTTGGGCTGTTTGCCGGATGCGCTTCATGCATTCCCTCCTGCGAATTGGGGCAGCCACTGCTTTTCTGCTTCAAACATCTCGTCCACCATGCGCCGAATCTGCGGCAGGGTAAGCAGTGCGCCGGTCAGCGGGTCCATTGCCACCGCTTGATACACCAGCGAGCGGTCGCGGTGCATCGCTGCCAGCACCGCCAGCTCCTGCACGTTGATGCTCTGCCGGTTGATGGCGGCGCACTGCGGGGGCAGGTCACCAAATGCGACCGGCTGCACGCCGTTGCGGTCTACCAGACAGGCAACCTCCACGCAACAGTTGTGCGGCAGGTTAGAGATGATATGCGAGCGCGAGTGTTTGGGGTCGGTGCCCGGTGCGCCCCAGTTCGGCACGTTGCCGTAAATCACCACCGGCTCGCCCGTCTCACAGGCGTGGATGATGCGCGCGCCGTACTCCTCGCTGAGGTGCAATGGTCCTTCGCACAGCTGGCGCAGATATTCCTGATGACTCTCCTCCTGATACGAGCAGGAAATCTCGTAATAATCCCATCGCACGGGGATATAGGCTTTCACGATGTCGGGGTTCTTGCGAAACCAGGGTACGTACTCGCTGCCGTGATGCGAGCTCTCGGTGTGGAAGTAGCCGAAGGTGCGCATGATTTCGGTGCGCACACGCTCGTAGTAGTACACTTCGTCTTCCGCCTGGTGGTCCAGGCCGCGCTGCGCGAAGCGGCTCTGCGGGAGTTTGGTATCCGCGTTGACTTCCAGCGGGGAGGGATATTTCTGGAACATCACTTCACGCAGGCGCGGATAGACATCCACGCCCTTATGCTTGAACTCGGTGAACCATGCCTGATGGTTGATACCGCCGCACTTGAAAGAGACCTCCTCGTAGGGCACGCCGAGCTCGTGCGCCAGCATCCTACTCGTGCCTTGCACGCTGTGGCACAGACCCACCACCTTGATACCCATCAGGTTCAGCGCCCAGCAGTTGATGGACATCGGGTTAGCGTATTGCAGCATCAGCGCGTCGGGGCACAATTCGTGCATGTCGCGCGCGATGTCCTCGAAGACGGCGATGGAACGCAAACCTCGAAACACTCCACCAGGTCCCAGCGTATCGCCCACACACTGGTCTAATCCGTAGTGACGCGGTATCTCCACGTCCCATTTGTAAGCCTCTACGCCTCCAACCTGAAACGCCACGATGACATAGTTGGCGTCGCGCAGGGCTTCCCGACGGTCTAATCCCGCTTCGACTCGCGTGGGCAGGTTGTTGCGCTCTACAATGCCGTCAATGAGTCGCTTGGAACGTGCCAACCGTTCCCCGTCAATGTCGTAGAGGTAAAGGGCCGAATCCTGCAACTCGGGAAACGAAAGGATGTCTACCGTCAACCGAATCGGGAAGACGTATCCACCCGCTCCGATGATGGTAATCTTGCGCATGGCATTTTCCTCCTTATGTGGCATGCTGTCGAAGTGGACACTGGATTGGTTTTCACACCAGGTCACCGAGAGACGAAAGCCGCGACAACCCAGACCGCCTCACGAACACTGTAGCCTGTGACCTGGTGACAGCCAACCGCTCGCAGAATACGATACCATCGAGCCTGTTTCCTTCCGTAAGAAGCCTGCCATGTTTATTCTTAGAATTGACAGTTAAATATTATCAAGTGCCATATTGAAACTTTTTATGGGTTTCAATCGTCTAAATAGACACAACACTTTCTATTGAAGGAGGGTGCTGTGATGAATCACGGTGATGTTACGTCTGCCGGGATGCGTCTTCAGGTGGAGCAAGCCATTCAGTCCCTTGCGCCATGCATCCGAATAGCCACCCTTGACCACGAGAGCCGCCGCCAATTGCTGCTGACCGTAGACCTGCTCACGTCGGTTTGGAGCGATTTGCAGCGTGGTACGGAACTGGCGGGGAGCAAAGCCAGCACATTGCGCGCCCTCCTCGCGCTGTGTGTTCTGGTTGGTGCTTGTGAGGAAGCGGAGGTTGCCCTTGCCATGCGAGCCGTGTACCGGATGGTAGAGGGCTGGACACTTTCACCAGAGCCTCTGGAAGCCCCGATGGAGGAGCCGTCTTGCGCGGAACAGCCAGCGGAAACGAGTGTTCTGGAGGAGCCTCCTGTTGAAGCGACCTCTGTACAGGAAGAGCCTGAAAGTGCGCAGGAAGTGCCTCTCACTCTGCCTGAAGCCGTCGAGCCTGAGACGCCGTCTGCCGCGCCCGACGGGCAGAAAGAGGTTCCGCCGGCCGCAGAGACCCGTTTAGAAGAGGCGCGAGCCCGTCTGGCAGAGCGATTGGAGAGGTTGGCGGCTCAACTGGACTATGTGGAGAATCATACTCTTCCCCGTCAGGAGGTCGTGTGCTTGCTGATGGCGAGTGCGTGCCGCTATCGCCTGATACGCGCCGAGGCGGTGGAATACGGACGCGAGTGGGAAGCAAACCAGGTGAAAAAGCAGTTGACGTCGCTTGCCCATCAGCAGGTCAGTGGTTTGTGGCTACCGCCGCTGGACCCAAACCTCGATTTCAGCGAGCACGAGCTGGAGACTCTACAGACTGGTTATGAGGCGCTGGCACACAGCTGGCAGATGTGGGAGTGGTACCAGCAGTATCGCGGTGACATGGACAAGGGCACCGGCGCACCCCTGCTGGAGAGCATCGCCGCCCCAGTACCGATGGTGCAGCAAATCTGGACATCCAAGCAGCTTCTGAGCAGGCTGGCAGAGCAGGACGGCACGGAAACTCTGCGCGAGGCGGTTCGCGAAGAGGCGCAAGGTCGCCGATGGGAGATAGAGATGCTGTCCAGCAACAGTCCCCGACAGCGGCAACTTCACTACATCCGAGATGCGGACGAACACTGGGAGGCGGCGAAGCGGCAGGTGCAGAAGAAAGCGCAACAGCGAGAGGCAATAGACCACCTCAGAGCAGTTCTCTCCGAACCCAACCCCGACAGTTTCGAGGAAGACCTGCTGTGCGCCCTGGTGGCGTGCCATCAGGCGCAGGTACCGTATTCCCATCGCGAGCTGTGCGAGCTGATGCGCGGTTACGACTCTCTTCTGGAAAATCCCGCTGTTCCAGAACGATGTGCTCTGGCGAAATCGGAACAGAGTGCAGCCCGCAAGTTTTTGGTGAATCTGGGCAAGCACCTGCTGAAACAGGAGCAGAAGACACCTCCGCAGGAAGCGCAGCCTGAGGAGGAGCCTCATGCCGAACAAAACGGCGAACTGCTCCGCGAGGCACGCAAAATCACGCAGGGCAAAAAGCTGTTCATGCTGTGCTTCCATCGGCGTGCGGAGGCAGAGCAGAACATCCGGGAGGCATTGCAGCTGGCAGAGGTGGACTGGCCCGACCTCGACGGCAGCGAGAGCGTCAACAGCATGGAGGCGCGCATCCGCAACGCCGACATCACCGTCGTGGTGGTGCGCTACAGCCGAACACACTGGAAAGAGGCACGCGACATCGCCCGACAGTACGGCAAGCAGTTTGTGATGGCAACCAGAGGCTACGGTGTAACCCATCTGGCGCAGCAGATTGTGCAGCAGTGTGCTCGGTCGTAAGACCCGTGAGGCAGGATTCGCTGGCCGTAGCACCGAAGTAAAGACATAAACAAAGCCATCTGAGCGAGGTAAGAGGGATGAACCGAGCGGCAGCCCTGCGGTGGGCAATCTGGATACTCATCATCGGCGGCATCATTAGCTGGACGATATGGCGCAACGTGCAGACCCAGAGGACGGTGGACGACCTGGTAAGCAGAGACCCGGCCCGTCAGGTCGCCGCCGCGAAGATACTGGCAACGCATGACTCCCTGTACGACCTGGTGCAACAGAGACCTATCACAGCGCGGATGAGGGCGGCGGATGCCTTCGAGCGGCTGGGCACGGAAGAGGCTGTCAAAGCCTTGCTAGCGCTGCAAAAAGACCCCGAAATCAGAATGCGCGAGCATGTCACGCAGAAGCTCATCACCCTGGCGCCCAAATATCCACAGCCATTGCTGGACGCACTGAAAGACGCAGACAGCAATGTCAGGTCAGGTGCGGCGAAGGCGCTGGCAACGTTGGGCGAACCCATCGTGCCCAAGCTGGTGGAGGCTCTGAAAGACAGTGGTTCGCGAGCCGCGGCGAGTGATGCACTGTCCCGTATTGGTAAGGTATGTACTCCGCAGGTGTTGCCGCTCATCGACGAGGAAGACGAGGCGTTGCGCATCGCAGTTGCCGAGCTGCTGGGCAAGCTGGGCGACCCGCGTGCGGTACCTGCACTGTTGAGGCATCAGGATGATTCCCCCGCGGTACGGCGAACGGTGATTGGCGCGCTGGCGGCGATTGCCCATTCCTCGGCCGAGGATGCCCTGCTTCGCGCGCTCAATAACCCCGAGGACGACGGCGACGCACGCGCACAGGCGGCGGTGGCGCTGGGTAAAATCGCCAGTGCACGGGCGGTCGCTACTCTGGTACGTGCGCTGAGCGATGAGGACCTGATTGTGCGCTCGGCAGCGGTAGGCGCGCTGGCGCGTGCAGGACGTGCAGCCATCCCTGCACTTACTCAAGCCATCCGCAGTGCAGACCCGGAGGTGAGGCGACTGGCGGCCGAGGCGCTGGGCGGAATGAACGACCCCGCAGCAATAGCTCCCCTGTCGGTGGCATTGAAGGACCCTGACTATCACGTGCGTCGTACAGCCGCAACCTCGCTGGGGCAAACAGGGCAAACCTCAGCCATCCCCCATCTGCTCGATGCGCTTTCCGACCCCGATGGCGGTGTGGGGGAGGCGGCAGCGAACTCTCTGGCGAATCTGGGGGCCACAGCGGTACAGCCTCTCGTTGCCAAGCTGGGCGCTAACAACCCAACCGTAGCTTATTTGGCAGCGCGTGCACTTTCGGCAATGGGAGAGGTCAGCGTCACCGCGTTGCAGGGGGCGCTGAACTCGCCCAACCCTACCGCACGCCACTGGGCGCTTATCGCGCTGGCAGGAAACAGCAGCCCCCAAGCGGCGGAGTTGCTGCAACAGGTACAGCAGCGCATCCCCGAGTCGGAGCGATGGATTATCGACGAAGCGGTCATGCGCCTTGGCAGCAGCGAAAGCTGATGTGCTGGGCAAAGGGAACCGATCCCCCAGCCCCCTTCCCTTGCAGGGAAGGGGGAATGCGCGACACCCCTCTCCCGCAGCGTGGTTTAACCGACCGCCCCAACACCCTTCCCTGCAACGGAAGGGAGAGTCCGCGAATCCCATCGCCTTGCAGGAGAGGGGACGGAGGCGAGGTCACACTCCCCTCTCCCGAAGCTTCGGGAGAGGGGCAGGGGGTGAGGGCAAACCACCACCTCCACCAGAAGATTTGTCAAACATTTCCCACCGACCCCGCAAAAATGCCTTCACAAATCCGCAAGCGGTTTAATAAAATCAATGTAGCAGAGCAGTCTTGTGCGGTTTCTGGAAGTTCCTGAAGGCTTTCAAAACCGTCACTACCTGCCGCATCGTGGCACACACACGGTTGACGGCGCAGGCAGGCTGATACAGGTGGTGGACGCGGCAACCAACACGACGGAGACGTATGTGTGGAACGCGGACGGCACGCTGGCGAGTTTTCCGGGGCCGGGCTACACGCGGTTGCTGGAGTATGACGAGGAGGGCAGGCTGGTTCGGATTCGTCGGGACTACGGCGGGGGCAACGTGCAGCTGGCGTATGAGTATGGCTACGGATTTGACGGCGGTCGTCGCTGGCGGAAGGACTACCTGAACGGGGTATGGACGCGGTATCCCTGCGGGGTAGCCTGCGGTGCCGGCGAGTTGGTGGAGCAGCAGAAGCCGCTGGAGGGTGGCAGCTGGACGGTGAGTGCGCTGTATCTGCAGGGCATCTCGCTGGTGCGCAGAAACAACGAATGGCACCACTTTGACCCGTTGGGCACGGCAGGGGTGATTACGAACGGAAGCGCACAGGTGGTCAGCAACAACCTGTATGACCTGTTCGGGGTGTTGCGCTACCAGCAGGGCAGTGCGCAGACGTCGCTACCTCCCCGCAAGCAGGGAGGAGTTCACGGCTCGGCGCGAGCCTCGCCCTCCACAAACGCTGTTGCCTTGCATCCTGTCTTTACGCTACAATAGGGTGAGTGTCTGCAAACACCCGGGAGGTTGCGCTCATGAAGCGTCTTTTGCTGCTACTCGCCCTGTGGACGGCGATTACGTCGTTGGGCGTCGCACAGGAGATCGACCCGTGGGGTATGCCCAAACCCTGGAAGCGACTGGAGTGGTTCTACAGCCGACGTGCCTTCCCGTACAACGATGTGCCAGCAGGGGCATGGCTCAGGGCATACGAACAGGCGCAACAGCTGCCTGTGTATCAGGGTGAGGGGTTACAGGGGCAAGCGCTCACGTGGGAGTTCTTCGGACCGGACAGCACCAACCAGAACTGGCTTGCCCGCGTGAACGCCATCGCCATCCATCCCACCGACCCCAACACCATCTACATCGGCGTCTCCAAAGGGGGCGTCTGGAAAAGCACTAACCGCGGCTCCACCTGGACCAACCTGACAGACTTCCTCACGGCGCAGTATGTAGGTTGCCTGACGATAGACCCGCACGACCCCAACACCATCTATCTGGGTACGGGAGAAGAGTACTACGCAGCCTACGCGTTAGGCGGCGTGGGCATCTACAGGTCAACGGACGGAGGTAACTCGTGGACGCTCATTGGCAACAACGTCTTCTCGGGTCAGCGTATTAACGAGATTGTTATAGACCCAAACAACCGCAATAAATGGATAATCAGCACCGATGCTGGCATCTATATCACGACCAACGGCGGCAGCACGTTCACCCGCACGCTGAGCGGGGTAGCCTCCGCCCTGCGCGTGCATCCCGCCAATCCGAACATCCTCTGGGCAGCATTGGGAAACATCTGGGGCAGTTCCACCAACGGCGTGTATGTCTCCACCAACGGCGGCAGCACATGGACGCGCTACAGTGCCTTGCCTCTGGGAACCAGCGTGGGGCGCATTGAGCTGGACGTGTGCCGCAGTAACCCGAACGTCATCTACGTAGCCTTCGGGCAAACCATCTCAGCGGGCGCGCGCATCCACAGCGTCTGGAAAACCACCAACGGCGGTAGCAGCTGGACACAGCTGACCGGCGCACCCACCGGCAGCGGGCAGTCGTGGTACGATTTGGTCATGCGCGTGGACCCGAGTAATCCGAATATCGCCTACGTCGGAGAGGTGGACTTGTTCCGCACCACCGATGGAGGCAGCTCGTGGACCCGTATCAATCCACAGGCGACCGTCGGTCACGTGGACCAGCATGCCCTGGAGTTTGACCCCACTGATCCTGCCAAAATCTTCATCGGCAGCGACGGGGGATTGTTCTACTCTACCAATCGTGGGACGACGCTGACCCCCTTGAACAGCGGCCGTGGCACCATGGAGTTCTACGCTTTCGATGTACATCCCACGAACGCAAACCGACTGGTGGCAGGTTCTCAGGATAACGGCTCTCAGGTGCGTTCCACTTCCAACAACTATGCCATCACGCTGGGCGGGGATGGCTTCTGGGCGGCATACAAACGGAACGACCCTAACACCGTGTTGGGCGAAGTATATTATGCTGTGGTCTATCGCTCCACAAACGGCGGTAGCAGCTGGAGCTTCGTATTTAACGGCAGTGGCGACCCGCGTTCGCCATGGTCTGCTCCGCTGGTGAACGACCCCAACAACCCATCCACCTTCTACGTGGGCACGATTTATGTGTATCGCTCGACCAGCAACGGCGTTTCGGGCAGCTGGACGCGCATCAGCGGTGACCTGACGCGCGGTTCCGGCACGCTGTCCGTCATCGCCATCGCGCCGTCCAACTCGAACGTCATCTACACCGGCTCCGACGACGGCGCGGTGTACGTCAGCACCGACGGAGGCAATACCTGGAACGCACGTTACACCGGCCTGCCCACGCGGTCGGTGGGCGGAATCGCGGTGGATCCCAGCAATCCGGGCACGGTATACGTGGGGCTGCAAGGGTTTGGCAGCGGGCGCGTCTTCAAAAGCACCAACTATGGCGCATCATGGACGAATATCTCAGGCAACCTGCCCGATACGCCGGTGAACTTCCTGATCGTGAACCCCATTGCTCCGAACATGCTCATCGCGGCGACCGATACCGGCGTTTTCGTGACCACAGACGGCGGCGCGAACTGGGCAAAACTGGGGTTGGGACTGCCCAGCACCCCCTGCCTGCACCTGCGGGCAAACGCCACGACGGGCTACCTATATGTTGGCACCTACGGACGAGGTATCTGGCGGATGCCGCTGCCGACAGCTACCTTTGTTACCACGCGCGTGCTGGTGGATAACGTATCGGGCACGCTGGGTGGCACGGTGAACCTCACGGCGACCCTGCAACGCACCGATACATTGGCAGGCGTTTTGGGCAAGACCCTGCAGTTTGCGGTGGGCGGCGTTCCTGTGGGCAGCGCGGTAACGAACTCCAGCGGCATTGCCAGCCTTGCCTACACCGTTCCCGAATGGGCGGGCACGGGCAGCCGCACCGTTTCGGTAACATTTGAGGGCGACACCACTGCCAACCCCTCCAGTGGTTCCGGCACGCTGAGTATCAGCAAGGCGACTCCGGAGATTGTTCTGGATAACCTGACAGCACGACGCGGGCAGACCGTGAACCTGCAGGCAACGTTGCGCCGGCAGGACAATGGCGCACCCATCAGCGGCAAGACAATCACCTTCAAAGTGGCAGGTAGCACCGTTGGCACTGCCAGCACCGATGGTAGCGGCATAGCGACCCTGCCCTACACGGTGCCATTGAGTGCGTCTCTTGGAAGCAGGGTACTCCGCGCCGAGTTCGCAGGAGACACAGTCTACCTGAGCGCATTCCGAGAGGCTTCGCTCGATGTGCGCAAAGTGCTGATTCAGGGCACGGTGCGCCTCGGCGACTTCGCGGGCGACGTCAACGGTCTGCCGGTAGCCATCAGCGTCGCACAGGGCAGCAACTCGGAGAGCCTGTCGGCATCGCTGGATAACAGTGGCCGATTCTCGGTGGAAACCGCGCTGGCGGGCAGCGGCAGTGTGGCGGTGAAGGTGACGCACTGGCTGCGCCAGCGGGTGAGCGCAAATCTGTCCGGCGAGGCATCACTCTCGTGGAACCTCGTCAATGGAGACGTGGACGGTGATAACGAAGTGACGCTGCTGGATTTTGGCGCGCTGGTGGCGGCTTTTGGCTCCGCGCCGGGCGACACTCACTGGAACGCGAACGCAGACCTTGACGGGGATGAGGAAGTCACCCTGCTCGACTTCGGCATCCTGGTGAGGAACTTCGGCACGCTCGGCGATGATTAGCGGGTATAATAAAGCTAAACGAAGCCTCACAAGGAGTGTTGGATGATTGCAGAGCGCGTTCTCGGCAGCGAGTTGATGCCGATATATGAGAAGGTCATGGCAGGCGTTCGCCTCAGTGAATCGGACGGGCGCCTGCTTTACCAGACGTCCAATCTCACGGGTGTTGGTTACCTGGCGAACATCGTGCGCGAGCGGCTGCACGGCGATAAGGCGTACTACGTGCGGAATCAGCACATCAACTACACAAACATCTGTAATAAGCTGTGCCGCTTCTGTTCCTTCTACGCCAAGAAGGGCGGCCCCGCGCCATACACACTGACTCCTGAGCAGGTCAAACAGCGGCTCCGCCAGTACCTGCACGTGCCCATCACGGAGGTGCATATCGTGGGGGGCATCCACCCCAAACTGCCCTTCCAGTACTACTTAGACCTTCTACATGCGGTGAAGGAAGTGCGTCCGGAGGTGCATATCAAGGCTTTTACCGCAGTCGAGATTGTGCAGATTGCGCAGGTAGCGAGGATGAGCTATGAGGACACCCTGCGCACGCTGAAATCGGCGGGGCTGGACAGCCTGCCCGGAGGCGGTCTGGAGATATATTCCGAGCGCATCCACCAGGAGCTGTTCCCGCGCAAAATCGGTGGGGACGAGTGGAGCGAGGTCGCCCGCGCGGCGGCGCGGGTGGGTCTGAGCCAGTATGCCACCATGCTGTATGGGCACATCGAAACGATTGAGGAGCGCGTGGAGCATCTCATTCGCCTGCGCGAGCTGCAGGACGAAACAGGGCATTTTCTGGCGCTGACACCGCTCAGCTTCCACCCAGAGGGGACGGAGCTGGAGCATCTGCCTCATCCGTCTGGCTACGATGACCTGCGCAATATCGCGGTATCCCGCCTGATGCTGGACAACTTCCCGCACATCAAGTCGTTCTGGATTATGAACACGCCTGCGGTGACCCAGGTAGCGCTGTGGTACGGTGCGGACGACGTGGACGGCACGGTGCACGAGTATGAGATTGTGTATCAGGATGAAGCGCCGGGTGAACGCCAGCAATTGCTGACGCGCCGGCAACTGATAGAGATGATTCTGGAGGCAGGGCGTATCCCCATCGAGCGCGACAGCCACTACAACGAGGTGCCGCCGCGCCGTGAGGAGGAATTGTCGTTACCTGTGCTTACTTCCGCCGCTGGAGGTGTTTGGCAATGACATCGTCTCTCAGGAGAGCAGTTGCCGCACCTCCAAAGGCTCTATCTACGCTCCGGCGATATGCGCCAGACCGAGAACCAGAGCGACGACAACCCCCGCGCAGGCAAGCAGGAAGACGAGGCGGTTCGCCACCTGAGCGCTCATGATACCCTCCGTAGATGAGTAAGCACACACTCACGGCACGGCAAACCCGTGTCGGCATGAGCACCTGTTCGCTTTTGTCCGTCTTTTCCCTCTTCAGGGGGCAGCCGCTATTTCGGTTGCGCTTTGGGCGATGCCATCACCGAAGTCCGCTTTTCCAGTGTGAAGGGACCCGTATCCATCTCCGGTATCAGTTTCAGCGGGTATGCCGCTTTCTGAGGCACTCTCACCGAGAGTGCGCAGGTGAACCCTCAGCCATAGTGGAACTTTTCCACCTTGACTGTCTTGCCGTTTCGGTCGACGATGCGCAGGGTAGGGGGAGGCGGTAGCTCGCCGTTCATCTCCAGCGAGGTCACCCGGTGCAGCCAGTTTCCCGTGGACAGTGTCAGGGCGACCTCCAGAGTATCGCCCCGCCGCGTGCCAAAGCCGAGCGACGCCCTCAACTGCTTCGGCAAGGGGAACTTGTTCTCGCCGTCGGTCACTTTCACGGTAATGGGGTCCATCGGCGTTACTTCTACCCGCCACAGATTTCCCTTGCTATCGCGCGTGCCGACGCGGTAGGTCTGCACGGAGTATTCGTCGGCGGGCAGCTGCAGGCGTCCTTCGGTGGTGCTGGCTTCCCAGTAGCCGACCTGTTTGCCAATCGCTATCAGATGCACCTCGGGGTACTCGGTGACCAGCGTGCCGGTGCCGATTTCTGTCGGCTGAAACTCGCAGGCAGAGCCGTCGGACGCGAAAGTGAGTCTATAGGTGCGCCCAGCGAGCTGGTAAAAGCGCGGCACAGGTCGCTGTTGCCGGTCTGGCAGAAAGACGCACCGGTCGCCATCCCAGCGGGTCTTTGCCGGCGTGTCGAACGCCCCATCGGCATTGGCGTCCAGCAGGGCGATTTTGAGCGTGTTGCCGTTCACCTCCCCTTCAAACAGGCGGTAATCCTCGCTGCGCAGGTATGTCTGCCTCGATCCGACCTCGTCCATCACCAGGCTGAAGTAGCGCGACGTCAGCACGCCATTGAGGGACACGGTGAGACGGAACGGACCGTAGCAAACACCGAAGTACCATACCGGGTCGGGAGAGCCCCGCAGCAGCTCGTCGTCGGTCAGGTCATTGTTGCGGTTGACGTCCACCGCCAGACGATTGCTGTTCGGGTCCATGACCAGATGCCAGTGTTGCGGAGGCTTGCCCAGCTTCAGCACGCCATACCGGCATGAAGCCTTTGCCCAGTCGGGCAGTTTGACCTCCTTCGGTGGCTGGTTGCGCCATTGCACCGTATGAGTAGGCGTGATAAATCGAACCGCCTCCTCACCTGTTGACTGCAGGAAGCGTACCTGCCCCTGAGGGCGCACGGTCTCTTCCTGCGCCCACGTCACAGTAAGGGCGGTAGCACACGCCAGGGCGATGGCACAGAATGTGCGTCGCATCGCTAATGCACCTCCTTCCCATCTACTGCAGCATTCCGACTACTTTGGGCAACTCTTCCATCGAGATGCCCTGCCGCGCCGGCTGTCCGTCCGCACCGATGTGAACCACGTAGGGCATCGCAGGCAGGATGAGAGGCAGCGCAGGCGCAGCGGGTTGTTGCGGGCTGCGCTTCCAGAAGCCGACGGGAACATCCAGCTGTTCCCGGCTGCGGTACCGCTCTGCTTCCTGTCGGCTGGCGGTATCCAGCACAATCGCCACCTGCCATCCCTCCCGCATCTGGCTTCTCACCGTCTCCAACAGCCAGTGGTTCTGCGCGAGATAAGGCGCGGTGAAAACGAGCAAAGTGTTTTTGCCTTCCCACTGCACGGGTTGGAGCCACTCCACTCGCCTCAGCAGCTTCTCCACGTTCGGCTTGGGAGGTGCTTCGCCGCCGCGGTCCCATGGCAGCCGCCTGGCACCGAAGGTCAGCACGATGTCCGTCGATGGTTTCACGCGGATGGGTGTCAGCGGCAGGTTCTGCAGACGCGGTGTCAGCAGCAGCGAAGCGGGCATCCCTTTCAGCGAAAATCTTCCGCTGTCGTCGGTGGTTACACTACCGAGGGGGATAGCCCTTGACGGCACGCGGCGCTGCCGATAATTCTGCGCCGTACGGCTGTTCGGAAATTCGTATTGCAAAAGCAGATTTGCCTTCGCAATGGGCTCGCCATAATCGTCGACCAGTACGCCGGCATACTCCCCGTTTACCTTTTTCAGCCTTATCGTTGCGGTTTGACCTTTGCTCAGGATAGTTGCGGCTGGCTCGTAGCCCTTCGCAGTAACCACCGCCCAGCACCGGCTTTCCGGCACAATCGCGATTACGAAACCTCCTGCCCTGTCCGTGCTGCTGGATAGCGGCGTTGGGTATTCCATCCACACCCGCTGTGTGCTTCCGTCGGACAATTGGTACTGCGGCTCCTGTCCCACTATCAGGCTGACCTTTGCTCCGGCGACGGGCTTGCCCGCCTCGTCCCGGACACGTCCGCGCACTTTGGGTAAAGGCTGCAACCGAACCATTGCGGGCGGGTTCTTCACGCTGAAGTTGCGGAGGATGATACCCTCCTGCGTGCCGTAGTCCACGATCAGTAACTGCTCCATGCTCTCCCCGCCGACCTGTATGGTCAGCTTATCGCCCTCGACGCGGTAGGGACGCCAGCTGACCTCGACTTCTTCCTCGGGCACAGGGCTGAGGTTCATCCAGATGTTCTTGGGTACCTCGTTGCGCGATGTGCGCACCCGTAGTTGAACCTCTTGTGTGCGCTGCACCCGCGTGAGTGCCACTTGCAGCACCACCGGCTGCGGGGCGGTCATCTTACCCTGCTGTATAGTTACCTTCGGTAGGCTGCGTGGCATGTAGTAACCATCGCCCGAAGCAAAACCAGATGCTTGGAACTGGTATTCGCCATCGGGAAGCGCAATCGTCAAACTGCCTTTGCTGTCGGTGAAATAGGGAAATCGCACACCGACAGCGCGCCTCCCCTCGGGATTGATAGTTACTCCGCAGAAAGGCACGGGTTTATTCTTGTCGTCGCGCACCTCTATCGTTATCACCGGCTCTGTGTATACTTTGATCACGCCGAGGTCGGTGGTGGTGCCGGGCTTGAGGTTGGTTACCTCTACCGGCATAAAGAAACCGGGCGGAACCAGAGTGGGGGAAGACAGCGAGGCGCCGGGCATCAGTGCGAACGAGTCTGTGCCCACGTCCGCAGTGATGCGCCCGTCCTCGTCGGTCGTGACGTGTGTCCATGGCTCCACCAGCACCGGGTAATGTTTGCATGGTTCGCCGTTGTGGGCGTAAACCAGGCGGGCGGTTATTCGGGCACCCGGCTTGAGGGTAATCGCCAAACCTTCTTTGGTCAGCTTTTCCAAATTCGTGCTGCGGATATCCAGCGACGGGGCGTAACCCGAAGCAGAACACAGGATACCAACGCCGGACGTTTTCGGGTGCATCGGTAACTGGAAGCTGCCATCCGCGTTGATGGTGGCAACAAAGGGCGGCACAGGCGGCGGGAGCAGTACCTCGTTGTCACCTTGGAGCACTACGTAATTTAACCGCACCCGTGCTCCCTCGACAGGTCGACCTTCGGCGTTCACCACCTTGCCGTCGAACTGTTTGAGCGGTTGCAGGCGAAGGGTAAATGAAGGTCTCGACCCCATGCGGATGGTACTGCAACCCAACGTGGGGTGGAATGCCACCACTGCCGAGAGGGTAGAGGGCGGCACGACACCCACGAAGCGATAGCGTCCTCTTTCATCGGTAGTGGTGTGCGCAAAGCTTTGCTCTGGCAGACCCAACCATGCCACCACGATGTTCGGGTAATAGTATACCTGTGCGCCAGCGACCGGGTTGTTCTCGGCATCCACGACGCGCCCGCTGATGACTGTTGCGCTTTGCGCATGAGCCACACTCCACCAGCACCACAACGCCAGCGTCACGGCAAAGACCCTTTTCATGTTGCTACCTCCTTCCCCAAGAGGTGAGGACAGCGAGATGTTGCACTGCGTACTAATTCAATTCTACTTGTCGATGCATGTGTCCTGCTTACTTTTTCTATCGAGGTGGACACAAAACGGATGCCCGTGTTTCATGGCTGGGGTGCAACCAGGGTAATTTTCCAAAAAAGTTTGCAACTGCCCCGTGAAAATGCTTGACAAGACGAATTGAGGGGTGTATACTGGAAGCAAGGTGGGAGCACAGCTCGCACCAGCATGGTTGCTCAACCGTCCATGATGATGAAAGGAGGATGGAGTATGCACCGAATCGCAATCCGGTTGGGGCTTTTTGCTGTGTTGCTTGCGGCAATAGCCCTGCCCTCCAGCGCCACGGTGTGGGTGTTGACAGCGAACCTCACGGGTAGCCAGGTGGTTCCGCCCACCAGTAGCACCGCCTTCGGGCAGGCTATCATGAGCTACGATGATGTGTCGAAGCTGTTCAGCCTGGCGGTCTATGAGGTCGGACTCACCCAGAGCGAGATTCTCTCTGCAAAGATTTACGTGGGCGCGCCGGGCACGAACGGCCCCGCCATCTATGACCTCGATGGCGGTGCGTCATGGTCTGGAAGCGGTATTGTTTACTCGCGCTTTATTGTAGGCGGGCTATTCCCAGCCGCGAATGAGACTGACCTTCTAGCGGGTAATACCTACATCCAGATCACCACGCCAGGCGGAGTCAAGGACATTCGGGGTCAGTTGATACCGGTGCCTGAACCTGTGACGCTGGTTGGTCTGTCCACAGGTCTGGGACTGCTATTGCTGCGACGGAAAAGAGCATAGGCAAACAACGCGAGAATAGCCTGGGCGTTCGCTTAGGCTAATTTGTTCTCGCGCAAGCAAGACACCAGTGAACAAGGTAAAACGGAGGACATGGCGCAAGCACCTACGACGAAAGGAGGGATAGCTTTTTGAAAGGACTGACAGCACGTTTGGCTTTGCTGGTAGCGCTGGTGGTGGCGGTAGCGCTGCCTTCACACGCGGGACTTTGGTACCTGCAAGCGACCCTGAGCGGCTCGCAGGAAGTGCCACCGGTGTCGACGAACGCCAGTGGGGTGCTTTTTGGCAGCTACGATGACGTTGCCAAAACCATCAGCCTGGCGATAACGGTGAGCGGCATCGCGCAAAGCGACCTGACCGCATCGCACATTCACCGCGCTCCTGCGGGAAGCAACGGCCCCGTTATCTTCAGCATCGGCGGCGGGAGCAGCTATGCCGTGTTGGGGGGACAGCTCATCACGGTGATTAACAACGCGCCGTTCCCCGCGGCAGAAGAGGCGAACTTACTGAGTGGCAACACCTACGTCAACATCCACACCACTTCTTTCCCCGCGGGCGAGATCCGCGGACAGATTACCGCCTTGCCGGTGGTGCCAGAGCCTGCGACGATTGCCGGGTTGGGCATCGGCGTGGGACTGCTGGCGCTTCGACGGCGAAAAAAGTAGGGTTCTGTAACCAGGTGGGCTGAGGGTTCCCTCAGCCCACTTTTTTGACCCCACCCGGTGTCGTCGCTGGTACGGATACTATCCCTCTATGGTTATCTCGCGTCCCTTGGTCAGGACAACCGAGGTGACAAAGCGCAGCTGAATACCCGGTCCATTCGGCAGCACCTCCGCGCTCAACGGCTGCTTATCCATCGTGAGCGAGACACTGCTGGACCCCTGCCAGCGCGGGAGCTTCAGGCTGCACAACCGCATTTCGCCGTCCACCAGGGTGATACTGACTCGTGGGCCTGCCGCGCCTGTGTTCTCGGAGTAGATGCCCCAGCCTACTGGTGTGAAGAAGGGATAGCGGCTCTCCAACAGGCGAATGGGCGGGGATAAGGTCAGCTCGCCTCGCGGGGCATCCCATGCGAAGCCCGTCAGTGCGTTCAGCAGCGTCCATGCAGACATCGCGCGGTAATAGTGGTTGCCGCATTCCACATGGTTCCAGAAACGCCCCGCTCGCAGATGGCGGTCGTGAATGTCGCGCACAATTGCCATGCCTTCCGCGACCCTTCCGCGAGCAAGCAGCAGGGCGGCTACCGTGTACTCGATGCCCGTCCACAGCGCATCTGCCTGCAGGTTACCCGATGCCGCGAGGCGGTGCGGTTGACCGGGCGGGTAAGAGGCGTTGCGTAAGCCTTCGCCCGGGCGGAAATTGTAACGCATCACGGCATTCAGCGCACGCTCGATGAACTCGTCGGGGATGACGGGCTCCCAACCGCTTACAGCGAAGAACCAGTCTGCACTAATCTGGTCGCTCATGCAACATCCGTCGACGAGGTCGCCATCGCGCCACAGCACGAAGTATTCACCGTTCCACAGCTTCTGGATGAAGCTCCTGACACCTTTCTCGTAGAGCTCCTGCCATTTTGCGGCACGCTGCGGGTCGCTCATCTCCTGCGCCAGCCTCGCGGCTATCTTGAGCGCGCCCAGCCACAGGCTGCAGATGTAGGAAGGACTGCCCTGAAAGTCCCAAACGTCGTAGGTGTTGCGACGGGTGTCGGTATCGGGCAGGGCGTCTCCGTCCGTGTCCAGCAGCAGTGTGTTGTCCATGGCGCGCACGATGTGCGGGTACAGCCGCTCGAGGTAGCCTCCATCGCCCGTCCACAGGTAGTCTCGTGCCGCAAGCATCACGAACTGAGGGTTCATATCCACGCGGTCGAAGCCGTTGTCCACTGCACTGAAGTCGGGGGTGAAGAAATGGTGTACGCGCCCGTCCTCGCGCTGGAACTTCGCGCCGTGCTCCATTTGCATCTTTTGCAGGTCGGGGAAGAGGGCGATAATGGGGAAAGAGCCCTGATAGGTGATGTCCGTCGTATGGAAGCCGCAGCATCCGAGTCCTTCCCACACGCCGAAGTGCCCTTCGTATGTCCACCAGGTGCATTTGGTCAGGGTGGACAGATGCCCGCTGATCGCGTCGGCGGCTTCGGGAGGCAGGCTGGAGTCGTAAATCGCATCTACGAAATCCAGCGTGCGTTCTCGCAGGTTAGTGGCGTTGTCCAGCAGATACCGTGCGACGTCGAGCGAGTTGGTGAACCAGCGGGCATACTGGTGACCGATGTTCGCACCGGTGGGACTGATGTGGTTCGGGAAGAACCAGCTCACGGTGAAAAGTGCCTCCCCTTCGCTCTCTGGCTCGATTTGCTGGCTGGAGCAAAGCGCAGCGTAGCCCCATTCTATTTGTCGTTCGCGCAGCTCGTTCAGGTTAAGCGCGATTTCCTCCAGAAACTCCGGCGATTGCACGAGTGTTGCGTCTACGACGTTCAGGCGATGGTATTTGTCGTATACCAACGGATGCCGGAGCAGCTGCTGGAGCAGCCGTTCGCGCTCCTCCTGCGATAGTCGAGAAGCGTTGAACCCCTCAGGCAGGGCGGGAGCGGATTCGGGTGACAGGTTCGGCAGCTTGCCCTCCTCGCGGAAACGACGTAACACGGAGACGGGCTTCAGCCCAAAGCGGTTTCGCCAGAACATCAGCGAGCGGTACTCGTCGCGATACCCACCGGTGATGTAGCTGACCTCTCCCCCTCGCAGTGCGAAGGTCATATTGCCGGTGGATGGGTGTTCGGGCTGCAAGGCGTCTGCCGTGAACTGAACAGCGACCCCTTGCACCATCTCATGAAGCAGGTTGCGCGGCTGTCTTTGCGTTTGTCCGATGCCTGCCATGTTGCGCAACACGCCTGCGATGGCGACCTGTACCGGTTCTGACGAGATGTTTTGCACCAGGAAACGCACGTAGAAACCGGGCGTTCCCGATGCACGGCTGTCCAGAGGGATGAACGGTGAGAAAACCTCCGCGGCGACCTGCACGGGCAGGGAAGCGTCCAGATACTGCAAGCGTGCCGCCGGAAAGGAACCATCAAACTGGATGGACTGTACCGCGCGTGCCCAGCCGGCGGAATAGAGGTCGTGCAGGCTCTCGCGCAGGGCGAGGTAGCGTAACTGTACATCCCCGTCTGAAGCGGCGATGCGCAGCACGAAAACCAAATCCTCTGGCTGCACGATGTCTTCGGTACGGAACCCGCCCGGAGTCTGGGGAGACCACCCTCCCATGTTGAATATCTGCCACTCGTGGAACAGGCCATCCGGACGTATCTCCACCGATCCTGTACCAATCCCACCGAGCGGAATACCAGAAGTGTGCTGTATCGCGCTGTGAATCAATGGCATGGATAGCGTCCTCCTTTTACTCTGTCCGAGCCGATAAACCTGCTGTAGAATACGTGTACCAACGGACAGTCTCCTGTTACAGCCGTGCGCACTGCGACTGTTTTGGTACGGGGGCAGGATATGACGGGGCATTGTCTGGAATTATGTTTTGCTTGGATGACCGATGTGCCCCAAGGTATAATGGTATTGAGAATCATTCTTATAAGGGTTACGGGCATGATAGAAAGCGCAGTAGTGGTTGTGCTGTTGGTGTTGTTGATGGTGCTGTTTGCACCGCAGAGGGGTGTGGTCACGCGATGGAGGCAGCAGCGCTGGCTGCGTTCTCGTGAGGCGATAGAGGATGCCCTGCTGCATCTGCATCAGCGCGAGCATGAAGGACGCCTGGCGTCGGTAGAGTCGCTGGCAGGGGCACTGGGAGTATCCACGCGCCTTGCGCTCATTCTTGCGCAACGCATGGAAGAGCAGGGTTTGTTGCAGGTGGGTGCAGGAGGGTTGAGCCTCACCCCGGAAGGGCATCGTCTGGCGATTCAGGTGGTACGGGCGCACCGTCTGTTTGAACGTTATCTCGCTTATGAAACCTCTGTGCCCGCGCATGAGATACACGAACTGGCACACCGTTTGGAACACACCTTAACCCCCCAGCAGCTGGAGCAGCTGGATGCTTACATGGGGCATCCTGTCGTCGACCCGCACGGAGACCCCATTCCCTCTCCGAGCGGCGAGATGCCGGCATTAGAAGGGCAGTCAGTGGTGGAGTTCCCGCTGGGAAAACCTGCGCAGATTGTACACGTCGAGGACGAACCTCCATATGTTTACGCTCAGATTGTGGCGGAGGGGTTGCGCCCCGGCATGACGGTTACGGTTATCGAGCGGTCACCGACGCGCGTGGTTCTGGAAAGCGATAGCGACGAACACGTGCTCGCGCCCGTGGTGGCAGCAAACATCACCGTGCGCGAGGTATCTCCCGAGATGCTTGCTCCAAAAGGGGAGCGGTTGGGGGAGCTGGAGCCCGGTGAAAGAGCGACGGTGCTGCGCATCGATGAGGCCTGTCAGGGGTTGACGCGCCGTCGCTTCCTCGACCTCGGCATCACGCCGGGCGCGGAGATCGAGGTGGTCATGCGTTCGGCGTTCGGCGACCCTGTGGCGTATCGTGTGCGCGATAGCCTGATTGCCCTGCGACGTGAACAGGCAGACTGGATTTGGGTACAGCGGAACGGCGGCACAGACCGTAAGGAGGGGGCGGCATAAGGCAGATGCGAAGAGTGACAGACGCTCAGGGTTGTGAGTCGTGTGCTTTGCGCGAGCATCTGGTGCGCATGGGGGTGCGCGTGGATTCCTTTGACTACGTGCTCGCGCTGATGGGCAACCCCAACACGGGAAAGAGCACCGTCTTCAACGCGCTCACCGGTTTGCGCCAGCATACGGGCAACTGGACGGGCAAGACGGTGACGCGCATGGAGGGCGCGTTTGAGTTCAACGGCAAGAGGTATAAAATCGTAGACCTGCCGGGTACCTACTCTCTGCTGTCTGCCTCGGTGGACGAAGAGGTTGCCCGTGACTTCGTGCTGTTCGCCAGGCCCGATGCGGTGATTGTGGTGGTGGACGCCACCATTCTGGAGCGCAACCTGAACCTTGTGCTGCAGGTGCTGGAGATTACCGACCGCGTGGTGGTATGCCTGAACCTGATGGACGAAGCGGAGCGCAAAGGTATCGAGGTAGACCATCGTGCCCTGTCGCGGGAACTGGGAGTGCCCGTCGTACCTACCGCTGCGAGGCAGGGCGTTGGTCTGGGGCTATTGATGCAGACGGTAGCGGAACTGGTGACGGGCAGGATAACCACCTCCCCACGGCGTGTGAAGACGGACGAGGCGGTAGAACGCGCCCTCGAAGAGCTGATACCGGTTATCCGTGAAGCCTATCACGGCTTGCCGAACGTGCGATGGATAGCCATGCGTCTGCTGGACGGCGACTACAACGTGCGTCAGTCTCTGGAAAGCGGCGAACTGCTCCGCCTTGCTCATCCCCAGGCAAGCGACGCGGAGATCGAACGCTCACGCCAGTATGCGCAACCCATCCTCACCCTTGTGGAGGTGTTACAGCGACGGCTGGAGGGTTCCTTCCGTGACAGGGTCGTGGAAGCTCTGTATGCGGAGGCGGAATCCATCGCCCGAAAGGTGGTGCGCCGAAAGGGCGAACGAAGATGGGATTGGGACCACAAGCTCGACAGGGTTCTCACCTCGCGGATATGGGGATTGCCACTCATGGGTTTGCTTTTGATGGGGGTGTTCTGGGTAACCATTCAGGGCGCCAATGTTATCTCGGAGTTGATAGCGAGCGGGTTGTTCTGGGTGGAGTCAAAAGGTAGTGCGCTGTTCAATGCACTGGGCGCGCCGTGGTGGCTCACCGGTTTCCTGTGGCATGGCGTGTATCGCGGGCTGGCGTGGGTGGTTTCGGTGATGCTGCCGCCGATGGCGATATTCTTCCCCATCTTTACCATTCTCGAGGACATGGGCTATCTGCCGCGTGTGGCGTTCAACATGGACAGGTTCTTCAAGAAGGCGGGGGCACACGGGAAGCAGGCGTTAACGATGGCGATGGGGCTGGGGTGTAACGCTGCGGGGGTGGTTGCCACGCGCATCATTAACTCTCCTCGTGAGCGGCTTATCGCCATCCTGACGAATAACTTCATGCCCTGCAACGGGCGGTGGCCGCTGCTTATTACGATGAGCTCGCTCTTTGTGGCGGCGGCGTTCCCACCTGTCTTCGCCGCGGCAGTGGCAGCAGGCGCACTGGTGGCAGTAGTCCTCGTGGGGGTGTTAATGACGTTCGTTGTCTCTGCGGTGCTGTCGCGCACCATCTTGAAGGGCGAAGCCAGTAGTTTCACACTGGAGCTTCCGCCGTATCGCAAACCCAACGTGCTGGCGGTGCTGTATACCTCCTTGATTGACCGCACGTTGCTCGTGTTGTGGCGGGCTGTGGTCATGGCTGCGCCCGCCGGTGGGGTCATCTGGCTGCTGGGCAATATCCACGCCCACGGACGCAGCCTTTCCCAGTGGATAGCGAGCTGGCTGGACCCTGTGGGGCGAGCCATCGGGCTGGACGGCGTGGTGTTGCTGGCGTACATTATCGCCATCCCCGCCAACGAGATTGTGGTGCCAACCATTATCATGACCTACCTGGGCGCGGGCATGATGACCGACCTGGAAAACCTCAACGATTTGCGACACTTGCTCGTCGACCAGCACGGCTGGACCACTTGGACGGCGATTTGCCTCATGCTCTTTTCCCTGCTGCACAATCCCTGTTCCACTACTATCCTGACAATCTGGCGTGAGACAAAAAGTGCGAAATGGGCGTGGATAGGTGCTCTGTTGCCCCTAAGCATAGCCTTTGCCTTGCTGTTGTTGTTGAACGGCATCGTGCACTGGCTTGATTGAACGTTGTGACATAAATCACGGCATGGTGTGGACAGCGGCAATTAGAATAATATGCGGTGGGGTTCATACCCAACTTTCCGATGGAGGTTCAGCGAAAGCAAATGGCATACGTGATTGTGGATACCTGCACGAAAGACGGTGCGTGCATTGCCGTGTGTCCGGTGGATTGCATCCATGAGGGGCAGTTCACCGATGCCGATGGCACCACCTACGACATGATGTTCATCAACCCTGACGAGTGCATCGACTGCGGAGTGTGCGAGCCGGAGTGTCCGGTGACAGCCATCTATCCGGAGACGGACATTCCCGAGCAGTACAAGCATTTCATCCGCATCAACCGCGAGGCGTATACGAGCGGACAGGTCGGCGCATAGCATCAAACAGCGTGTCACAGGATGCCGTTCGCTCTGTTGTGACTTCAGTCACGGCATCCTGTGTTTCTTTTTGATAAGCTACATACAGTGTGGAAATCACACCTTGCGTTGAGGAGGAGGTAAGACCATTGGCATACGTCATTGCGGAACCCTGCATCGGCGTTAAGGACAAGTCCTGCGTGCAGGTCTGCCCTGTCGACTGCATCAAGGAGGGTGTCTTCACCGACAGCGACGGCACCGTCTACGACATGCTGTTCATCAATCCGGATGAGTGCATCGATTGCGGGCTGTGTGAACCGGAGTGCCCGGTAAACGCCATTTTTGCGGAAACGGATGTACCCGACCAGTGGAAGCACTTTGTCCGCATCAACCGTGAGGCGTTCGAAAGCGGGCAGGTCTCTTAGTCCTGCACGCGGGCGAGCGCCTGCAGGGCGTCGCGGTCCAGCACGGTGATTTTCCCGTCCTGCATGGATATCCATCCCGCTTTGCGGAAACGGTTGAGAGTGCGCGTGACCACCTCGCGGACAGTTCCCAGCTGTGCTGCCAGCTCGGCATGAGTATAGTCCAGGGTGAAGCACGCGCCTCGTTCTTTTGCCTGCGCCAGCAGGTAGCGAGCCACGCGCTCGGGTACCTCGTGGAGGGAGAGCTCTTCCACCAGATGCAAGAGCCTCCGTATCCGAATAGCCAGCGCACGCAGAGCAGCTTGCATCAGCTCGGGATGAGCGTGTATCACCGTCAGAAAATGTTCGCGGGGGATAAACAGCAGACGACTGGGCGACATGGCTTCCGCCGAACAGGGTTGGTTACCTCCGTCAAACAGCGGTAGCTCTCCGATGACCGAGCCACTGCGTTCTACCCCGATGACCTGTTCCCTACCGCTGGAGCTGCTGTTATACAGTCGAATCGCGCCGTCCAGCACCACATGCAGCCCATGACAGGGTTCACCTCGCAGGAACAGGACTTCCCCCCGTTGCACCTTCACGATGCGGGCGCGGGCGAGCAGAGTTCGCAATACCTCTTCGTTCGCGTCGCGCAGAAAAAGGACGCGGCGCAGGGCTTCCCGTGCTTCCATACAATCCCCTTGCGTTCAACGTCTCGGTGATTATTGTACCACTGTCTGGCGTCCAATTGGGGTTGCTGGTGACTCAAGTCACCGATGGCAGAAGTACTTTCTCATCCTCCAGACGAATAATGAAACACAGTGGAGGCATGCACAAATGCAAGGGTGGTGGAGTGCGCTTCGTCTGGAGGAGCGTTTACAGCACAGCGTTGACGCCGGCGCGCAGCTGTTAAAGATTGTCCTGTTGTATCTGCTGGTGCGTTTTCTCATCGCGCGGATGGGGCGTGCGGTGGTAAACCGTCTGGAAGGCATGGAACGCATCGCCGCGCACAAGCCACGCATCCGCACGCTGGGCAACCTGGTGCGCAGTATCGTGGAATACACGGTGCTGATTGTTGCCATCCTCATGGCCTTGCGCGCGATCGGAATGGACATCACTCCCCTGCTGGCAACGGCGGGTGTGGCAGGATTGGCCATCGGTTTCGGCGCGCAGCGGCTGGTGCGCGATATGATTTCAGGCTTTTTCCTGCTGGCGGAGAACCAGTTTACGGTGGGTGAGGTGGTAACCATCGGCGCGATTACGGGTGTAGTGGAAGAGGTGGGGATGCGTACCACCCACCTGCGCGACGAGCAGGGGCGCATGGTGGTCATTGCGAATGGAGATGTCAACCTGGTCATTAACCATTCACGAAAGGGTGGCGTGAGGTTCAATGTGGACGTGCGAGTAGCAGCCAACGCCGACCTTCAGGCAGCAAAGCACATCTTGCTGGCAGTGGCAGACGAGGTGGGAATCGCGCAAACGCTGGTGGGGGTGAGTGCGTTTGACGCGGCTTCGGTAACCCTGCGGTTGACTGGTGAGGTAGTGGCATCGGAGCGTGAAGCGCGGGAGCTACACCTGAAGGAGCGTCTGCTGGAACGATTCCATGAGGAGGGGATTACGCTGGTGTAAGGAGGTTCAGGATGGCACTGCTCAGTGAGGAACAGGTCCATGAGATGTTACAGAAAGCACCGCAGTGGACGCGGACAGGCAAGGAAATCACGAGGAGCTTTCAGTTCAAAAACTTCCGTGAGGCGCTGGCGTTTGTCGTGCATGTCGGTCTGCTAGCGGAGCGACTGAATCACCACCCCCATATTGCCATCGACTACAAAAAGGTAGTTTTGACGTTGACCACGCACTCGGAAGGCGGTCTAACCGAAAAGGATTTTGAAATGGCGCGACAGATAGACGCCATCGCCTGACTGTTTTCGCAACAAGAAGTTCGCATACAGGAGGAGAAAATGCAGCGCGAGTTTTATCTCGACCTGGCGCGACGAGGATTACGCGTGCCCATTGGTACCGACCTGGTGCTGCACGAAAAAGACGATGTAGACGGCATCCTGGTGGACGGGTACCGGCTGGGGCAGGTCGTGGAGGAGGCGGCGCGACGTTACCGCACGCCGCTGGCGGTCCCCCACATGGACCTGATGATCGAGAAAACGGCGATACTGGAGCTGCTGGAGGTGCCCGCCCCACAAATACCCACCTACCACTTCTCCGCCCCGCCTTCTGCCGAGATGGTGGAGACAGTGCGTCGCCGACTGTATGAGGCACCGCTGAACAGGCGGATACAGGCACAGGCGGGTTCGGTGGCGTACATCGCCCAATATACCGACCTCCTGCCGATAGGCATGACCATTGGTCCCTTCTCCCTGATGACCAAGCTCATCGCTGACCCCATCGCGCCCATCTATCTGGCTGGCATGGGCATTACCGCGGAGGAGGAACCCGAAGTGCGGATGGTGGAGGTCACCTTAGACCTTTCGACAATGGTCATCCTGCGCTCGATGGAGGCGCAAATCGCAGCAGGGGCACGAGCCATCTTCATCGCCGAACCCGCAGCAAATAAGGTATACATCTCACCCAAGCAGATAGAGCAGGGTTCGGACATCTTTGACCGCATGGTCATGCGCTATCTGCGGCGCATCAAGGCGTTTCTGGACGAGCGCGGGGTAGACCTCATCTTTCACTGCTGTGGCGAGCTGACGGATGAGATGGTGCAGGCGTATGCGTCATTGGAGCCGGTGATTCTCAGCCTTGGCAGCTCGCGGGTGCTATGGGAGGACGCACGGCTGGTTCCCAAACACGTGGTGCTGTACGGTAACCTGCCGTCAAAGCGGTTCTACTCCGACGAACTCGTCACGCGGGAGCAGGTGGTGCAGCTGGCGTGTGAGTTGCTACAGCGAATGCGCGAGGTGGGACATCCGTTCATCCTGGGCAGCGAGTGCGACGTGCTGAGCGTGCAGGGCTGCGAGCAGACCATCAAGGAGAAGGTTCAGGCGTTCGTCACGTGTGATTGCGGGCAGCACGGGTAGCTGCTGACGTTTTGCCGCTTTGCGACCAGTAAGGGTATAGCGGGGGGCACGACAGAGGGTAGACCTCTGTCGTACCCGTGACTTTTAGGCGACCTGTCGCTTTCGCCGCTTCAGGTCAAATCGGTCGAGGTTCATGACCTTATTCCACGCCGCCACGAAGTCGTGCACGAACTTCTCCGCGCCGTCTGCGCTGGCGTACACCTCCGCGATTGCCCGCAGCTCCGCGTGGTGCCCGAATATCAGGTCGACGCGCGTGGCGGTCCAGCGCACTTCGCCTGTCTTACGGTCGCGCCCTTCGAACAGGTTGCGCTCCTTCTCCACGGGAACCCACTCGATGCTCATGTCCAGCAGGTTCACGAAGAAGTCGTTGGTGAGCGTCTCGGGGCGGTGGGTGAACACGCCGTGCGGCGAGTGGTTATAGTTGGCGTTGAGAACCCTCATGCCGCCTATCAGCACGGTCATCTCGGGTGCGGTCAGCGTCAGCAGTTGTGCCTTGTCAATCAGCAGCACCTCGGCGGGCACGCTGTAGTCCGCCTTGAGGTAGTTGCGGAATCCGTCGTAAATCGGCTCGAGCACGGCGAAGGATTCCACATCGGTCTGCTCCTGCAAGGCGTCCATTCGTCCGGGCGCGAAGGGAACCGTGACCTCATATCCTGCCCTTCTCGCCGCTTCCTCAACCGCTGCACAACCGCCCAGCACGATCAGGTCAGCCATCGAGACCTTCTTGCCATCGGTGTGGGCGTGAGCCTCGTTGAACTCGCGCTGAATGCCTTCCAGCACGCCCAGCACCTTCTGCAGCTGCTCCGGCATGTTCACCTCCCAGTCTTTCTGGGGAGCAAGGCGGATGCGCGCGCCGTTCGCGCCGCCGCGCTTGTCGGAACCGCGGAAGGTGGCGGCAGAAGACCACGCGGTATACACCAGCTCGGAGACGGAGAGGCCAGACGCAAGGATTTTCGCCTTCAGCTCGGCAATCTCTTGCTCCTCAATGAGCGGGTGGTCTACTGCCGGGATGGGGTCCTGCCAGATGAACTCCTCCTTCGGCACGTCTGGTCCCAGATAGCGGGAGCGGGGACCCATGTCGCGGTGGGTGAGTTTGAACCACGCGCGCGCGAAGGCATCCGCGAACTCATCGGGATGCTCCAGGAACCGACGCGCAATCTTCTCGTAGACCGGGTCGTAGCGCAGCGACAGGTCTGTGGTCAGCATGGTGGGGCGATGCTTCTTGTTGGGGTCGTAGGCATCGGGGATAATCGCCGGTGCATCTTTCGCAACCCATTGCCACGCGCCTGCCGGGCTCTTGGTCAGCTCCCATTCATACTTGAACAGGTTCTCAAGGTAATTGATGCTCCACTGGGTGGGGGTGGTCGTCCAGGTAACCTCCAGCCCGCTGGTAATGGTGTCGGGCCCTTTGCCGGTTCCGAAGCTGCTCTTCCAGCCGAGCCCCTGCTGTTCGATGGGAGCGGCTTCGGGTTCGGGACCTACGTGGGTGGCTGGCCCGGCACCGTGCGTTTTGCCGAAGGAATGCCCGCCCGCGATGAGTGCGACCGTCTCTTCATCGTTCATGCCCATTCGGCTGAAGGTCACGCGGATGTCCTTGGCAGCGGCGACGGGGTCAGGTTTTCCTCCGGGTCCCTCAGGGTTGACGTAGATGAGCCCCATCTGCACCGCGGCGAATGGGTTCTCCAGCTCGCCGTCTGGCGAGTGTCGCTTGTCGTCCAACCATTCGCTTTCGGGACCCCAGAAGACGCTCTCATCTGGCTCCCACCAGTCCTCGCGACCGCCCGCGAACCCGATGGTCTTGAACCCCATCGACTCCAGGGCTACGTTGCCGGCGAGGATCATGAGGTCTGCCCACGAGATTTTGCGTCCGTATTTCTGCTTGATGGGCCATAGCAGTCGTCGCGCCTTGTCGAGGTTGGCGTTGTCGGGCCAGCTGTTCAGCGGCGCGAAGCGTTGTTGCCCACTCCCTGCACCGCCGCGGCCGTCGGCAATGCGATACGTGCCCGCGCTGTGCCATGCCATGCGGATGAACAGTCCACCGTAGTGCCCGAAGTCCGCCGGCCACCAGTCCTGCGATTGAGTCATCAGCTCACGAAGGTCTTTTTTCACTGCCTCCAGGTCGAGGCTTTCGAACTCCGCGGCGTAGTCGAAGTCCTCTCCGTATGGATTAGCCTGGGGCGAGTTCTGGTGGAGAATCTTCAGGTTCAGCCGCCGTGTCCACCAGTTGGGGTTTGCCGGACCCGGCTTGCTCTCCGCTTCCGCGATGCCGGAAGGGTGCATGGTTTTCTCGTGCTCGCTCATGGTGTCCTCCTCTCCCTACCAGAATTGTACCAATAATGATACTCATTCTTAATTGGTTTGTCAAGGGTATTAGGGGAGCGGTAAGTCCATCAGACGCCTCATGGAGGGCGAGACCCCCGCCGAGCCGTGCAATGCCTTCATGCTCATGGCAGGCCTGCTGTGGGGCGTTTCGCCCAAAGGTTCTGGCTCTACATCAGCGCACTTTGCACCTGAAGGCGTGCTGGGAGGTGTCTTGCAGGGATTCAGAACGTGGCGTCACGCAATTGGGTGCGGGGGAGGGATTTGAACCCTCGACCTCCGGGTTATGAGCCCGGCGAGCTGACCGCTGCTCCACCCCGCGATGCCGTTCATAATTATATCATAAAATCGGCAACAGTGCAAACCGTTCTCAGCGGAAGCGCCACAGCAGGTTTGCCCCTTTCTCCTGTGCCAGGATAGAAGCGGCAGAGAACGTTTTGGCGTGGCCGTCGGCGAGGATAAGGGTGGCCCGTCCGCGATTGTCTCCCGTGGCAAAGTGGCGTGCGAACAGCGGTTTCAGCTGTGCGGGTGGCAGGTGATTGAGTTCCAGCACCAGGTCGCGGTCTGCCACCAGCGGCGTGCCGAGGCGAGGGTCTACAGGGTTGGGTTTGCCAACGTAAGGGTCAAAGACATAGCCCCGGTATTTTTGAGCCGTTGGGCCGCTGGGGGTATCGCCGAACAGCGGCGTGCGGGCGGGTTCCTCCATCTGCGGGAGAAGGGCGGGAGTGGTGAAGCCTTCACGCTCCTGCGGGTCGTAGGCGGTCGCCGCAGTATAACCGATGGAACCGATGCCCCGCTGCGACCAGTCGGCAGGGAAGCCGCTGCCGCTTGCGCTGGGGCACGTGAAGATGCCTGTGTCGCGCACGTAGGGTTGTATCAGCCGTGTCCAGATGCGCTCCGGCACGCTAATGGGCACGGCGTAATTGGTGGAAGGTGGCAGGGCTTCGTCGAAATCCTGAGTATAGCTCTGGACCGCCATCGCCAGCTGGCGCGCATTGGACAGGCAACCGACCATCCGCGCCCGCTCCCGTGCCTGTGCGAACACCGGAAAGAGAATAGACGCCAGGGCAGCGACAATCGCAATCACCACCAGCAACTCGATGAGCGTAAAACCTGCTCTCATGACCCCATTATACCATCTGAAACGGTACCTGAACGCGCTTCCGCCCCGCATTTTTAACATGTTCATAACACCCGCTTAATCTCTGCTTAATCCTTTTAGGACATACTGTCTCTGCAAAAACGTTTTGGGAGGATAAGGGTATGCGCAAGCACGGTTTCACGCTGATTGAACTGCTCGTCGTCATCGCGATTATCGCGATACTGGCGGCGATCCTGTTCCCCGTTTTCTCGCAGGCGCGGCTGTCGGCGCGCAACACGCAGGATCTGTCCAACATCAAGCAGCTGGGGCTTGCCGCGGCGATGTACGCCCAGGATTACGACGAGACCTGGGTGCCGACCGGTTCCGAGTGGCGCCCGGAGTGTACGCCGCAGATTTCCCCGCTGCGCTGCGACGGCACGCCGCACCGGGGCTGGGGACTGCTGTTGATGCCATACGTCAAAAACGCCGAGATGTTCCGCTCCCCCATGCTGGAGCGCGTGGGTAACTTCACGGGCGAGTGCGCGCCTGCCAACGGTACGCAGATGACGAACACCTATTCCATGAACTATCTACTCTCCCGCGATGGAACCTACCCATTTGGCGATTATGCGCGGACACCATCGGGGTTCGAGTTGGTGACCCCCGCTCGCCTGTCCGAGATTTCGCAACCAGCGAACACGGTAGCCATCTTGCTATCGAACAGTGTTCCGCCTCGTGGGGCAACATGGGGTTGTAACTACGTCACCCTCGAGGGTTCCGACTTTATCAACAAGATTCGCTACCGCGCGCTGTACAAGGACGGCAGCAACATCGCCTTTGCCGACGGGCACGCCAAGTTCTTCGTATCGAAGGAGCTGGACTCGGCGGGCAAGGGCTATCCACGCTGCAACAACGGTCCGAGCCACACCTGCTACATCTGGCCAGAGCGCAACATCTGGATGGTGCCCAACTACCCGGAGAGCACTCTGGGCTATCCGGTGGGGCTGATTCCAAATTCGTGCGCCCGGTAATGGTGGTATACTGAAAGGGCAGGGGGGTCTTCCCCCTGCCCATCTCATGATGAGGTCTTGCGACATGACCGTTATTCAGCGGCTGTTGATGGTGCTGGTGGGACTATTCGTTTGGTTTTCCTCATCTGTCCCGCAGCAAGTCGGTCCCCGCCCGGAGGGTTCCCACTTCGTGGCGACCGGTCAGCTCCTTCGACCAGCAGGAGAGAGCCTGCAGTTCGGGGGCAGACCGGTGGACATGGCTTTGTCCCCCGACAAACGCACACTCTACGTGAAAGATAATCGCGGCATCGTTGTGGTGGACGTGGAGACGTGGAAAATGAGGCAGGAGCTGCTGGTGGGGCGTGGAGGTAGTTCCATGCACGGCATCGCGGTGTCTCCCGATGGCTCGCGGGTGTATTTCAGCGACGCCGGTAGCCTGTTGCGCGAAGTCGTGGTACAACCCGACGGCTCCCTGCAATGGGGCAAAAGCATTGAGATGCCCAGGCCCGACATCGGCGGAGAGAGCTATCCCTGCGGCATTGCACTGAGCACCGACGGCAACACGGCGTATGTGCTTCTGTCGCGCAGCAACAGTCTGGCGGTGGTTGACCTGCGTGAGGGCAAGGTTGTCGCACAGATTCCGGTGGGGGTCGCGCCGTTCGCGGTGCAGGTGTCAGCGGACGGACGTCGCGCCTACGTGTCCAACTGGGGCGGAAGGCATCCGAGGTCGGGCGAGAAGACCGCCACCACTTCGGGCACGCCAGCAGTGGTAGACGCGCGTGGGGTGGCGGCAAGCGGAACCGTGTCAGTGATAGACCTGCAGGCAAAAACGGTGATTGCCGAGATAGAAGTCGGATTGCAATCGAGCGGGATAGCTCTGGATGAGGCGCACAGCAGGCTGTACGTGGCTAATGCCAATTCGGATACAGTGGGCGTGATAGATACCAGCACGTTGCGGGTGGTGGAGACTATCTCTGTGCGACCGGATGCCTCGCTGCCCTTTGGCAGTATGCCCAACGCGCTGGCCTTAACTCCCGATGGAAACACGTTGTTCGTGGCTAACGGAGGCAACAACGCCGTCGCGGTCGTTCGCATCGATCGCCGTCGCAACCGCAGTCGGGTGGAAGGTTTTATTCCCGCGGGCTGGTATCCGGGCGCAGTGGTTACAGACGGTAAGAGGCTGTTCGTGGCAAATATCAAGGGTGTGGGCTCGCGTAATCCGCAGCCGGAGCAGAAGGGTTGGAACGTTTACCGCTTTCTGGGAACGGTTCAGCGCGTCGCCATGCCGAACCGTCAGCAGCTGGCTCAGTATTCGCGGCGGGTGAGGCAAGATGCGCGTGTGCTCCAGATCTTGCGCGCGTGGGAGCGTACGCAGTCCGGCAAAAAACCCGTGCCAGTGCCTGAGAAGGTAGGAGAGCCTTCGGTCTTTGAGCACGTCGTATACATCATCAAAGAGAACCGCACCTACGACCAGGTGTTCGGAGCCATTGGCAAAGGCGACAGTGAGCCGTCACTCTGCATCTTCGGGCGAGAGGTTACTCCTAACCACCACGCGCTGGCGGACCAGTTTGTGCTGCTGGACAACTACTACTGTAATGGCGTCAACTCGGCGGACGGACATGCATGGAGTACCGAGGGCAACGTGACCGCCTACATCGAGCGTTCCTTCGGCGGCTGGACGCGCAGCTATCCCTTTGGCGACGACCCTCTGGCTTATTCGTCCACTGGCTTCATCTGGGACCATGTGCTGGCGGCGGGGCTTTCCTTCCGCAACTACGGCGAGATGGACTACGCGGAGCCGATTCCGCCGGATGCCTCTTTCACCGATATCTATCAGGACTTTGTGAAGGGAACGCGGCGTATCCGCTTTACCCAGAACATCGGTATCGAGAACCTGCGCCGCTATAGCTGCCGCGAATACCCCGGCTGGAACATGCGCATTCCTGATGTGCTGCGAGCAGAGGTGTTCTTGAAAGAACTCAAAGAGTTTGAGCGCAAGGGGTATTTTCCGAACTTGGTCATCATCTACCTCCCACAGGATCACACCTCCGGCACGCAGCCCGGAATGCCAACCCCGCGCGCCCATGTGGCGGATAACGACCTGGCTTTGGGGCGCATTGTGGAAGGCATCAGTAAAAGCAAGTTCTGGGCGAAGACCTGCATCTTTGTCATTGAAGACGACCCGCAGGACGGGTTCGACCATGTGGATGGGCACCGTTCGCTGTGTCTGGTCATCAGTCCTTACACGAAGCGTGGTGCGGTCGTTAGCGAGTTCTATAACCAGAGCTCGGTGCTGCACACCATCTGCCGCATTCTGGGCGTTCCTCCGATGAACCAGATGGTAGCTCTCGCGCCAGTGATGAGCACTTGCTTTACCGAAAAGCCCGATTTCACCCCCTACACGGCTTTACCCAATCGGGTGCCTTTAGATGAACTGAACCCCCCGCTCAGTAGCCTGACCCCCCAACAGCGTCACTGGGCAGAAGCCAGCCTGCGTCTGCCACTGGAGAAGCCCGACCGTGCCGAGGAGGACCTGCTCAACCGGATTCTGTGGCACGCCGTGCGCGGTGTGGATGCGCCATACCCCTCGGAGTTTGCCGGCGCGCACGGGAAGGGGCTCGCCGCGAGAGGACTGGTGCTGACGCCGGAAGAAGAGGACGACTGAGGTGGTGTGCCGGATGTCTCCCCGCTGACCCGGAGCGGAGGAGACGAGACCTCCCTGACGTATAGACTCCCTCGGTCTGGCAAGTCGTGTGGCAGATTTTTCCTGAAAAATTCCAGAAAAACCATCTCAAACCGCTTGACAACCAGAGGCATTTTTGGTATATTTGGATGCAAGGAGCTGGGAGCATGAGCAGACGTGCAAGCCACAAACTGGTCTCGCCCTCCGTCGTGGTGATTGCCAACACGCTGCGCGAGCGCGTGCTGGCAGGCGAATACAGGGACAACGGCTGGCTCCCGACCGAGCGCGAGCTTTCGGAAGAGTTCGGTGTCAGCCGTACCATTGTCCGCCGCGCAATTGAGGAGCTGGAGCGCCAGGGGCTGGTGGTACGCTCTCCCCGGTGCCGCCCTGTCGTTCGGCGCAATTGTGTCGGCTCCACATCCACCGATTCACGACGGGTGACCTTCGGTCTCTGGTTGTGGCCCAGCGCCACGTTTCCCGGCGCATCTGCCATCCTGCGGGGAATCTACAAAACCCTCGATGCCAATCGCTACCGGCTCATCGTGGAAAGCCCGCTGGATACCGATTGGCGTGCAGTGGTGCATAGCGAGGCGCAGTTTCTGGAGCGCGTTACTCGCGACAGGGACGTGGCAGGCGTCATCCTCTGGTATCTTGGCGGCGAGGCGAACCTGCCAGCGCTGCAAAGTGTGCGGGCGGCAGGCATACCTCTGGTATTTTTGGACCGCCGTCCGCCGGAAGGGTTTCCTGCCGACTACGTGGGCGTGGACAACCGGCACGCTGCGATGCAGCTGGTACAGCACCTGATCAGCAAGGGACACCGTCACATTGCCCACATTACTAACGTGGATAACGCCTCCACGGTGTACGAGAGATTGCAGGGTTATCGGGATGCGCTTGTGGAAGCGGGTATTCCGTTCCGCCCGGAACTGGTGCTGACCGACACCGGCAAGTCAGAGGCAGGGTTTCAGGATGTGCATGAGGAACTGGCAGTCCGCTTGCTGGAACTACCCGGGCCGCCTACCGCCGTTTTCTGCGTGCACGACGTGCTGGCACTGCGCTTGATTGACGCACTCCGAGCAAAAGGAGTGCGCGTGCCAGAGGATATGGCTGTCGCCGGGTTTGACGGGCTGGAGCGATGGTTGCCCGGCTCACCGTTCCTCACTACGGCTAACCAGCCGTTTGAGCGCATCGGTGAGTGGGCAGCACAGCTCCTGCTGCAACGGGTGGAGCAGGGTGACCGGGGAGCGTACCAGCACGTTCTGCTTGAGGCTCTTGTCCACGTTCATGCCTCCACGCGCTACACGCGCCGTGAGGCAGAATCTCATCTTCATTCAAGGAGGGAAACACCATGAAACGACACGCTTTTACTCTGATCGAGCTGCTGGTGGTCATCGCGATTATCGCGATTCTGGCAGCCATCCTGTTCCCCGTCTTCGCTCAAGCACGGGAAAAGGCTCGTCAGGCAAGCTGCACCAGCAACCTGAAGCAGATTGGTCTCGCCATGCGCATGTACATGGACGACTATGACCAGACGGTCGTGCCGGGTTACCGTTACCTGGACGATGGGCTGACCCAGATCCTGTGGTACATCGACCTGCTTGACCCCTATGTGAAGAACGCAGGCATCTGGAAATGCCCCAGCCGGGTGAATTACACCGAGTGGAACCGTGCTCACCTGCCCCCGGGAGAGGGACCGAACCGCCAGAGACTGTACTGGTCATACTCCTTCAATAATACGTGGAACTGCTGTGGCATTCCGGGCGACCGTCCTGAGGCGCAGAACTTCACGGGCGACCCGCTGGGACGGTACATTCCCTATCCGCAGGAAGCCGCCTTTGCCGAGCCCGCTAAGCTGCTGACCATCATGGACGGCTGCACGATGCAGATATGGGCAGCGGCGTATCCCGCGCCGTTCCTCGGTGCGGATACCTGGCACGGCTTTGACTATCTCGCAGGTGGCGAGCGGCAGAGCTCGGCATGGGGCACCTGCAAGGCGTCGGTGCGCATCGCGCACAACGGCATGTTCAACGTGCTGTTCATGGACGGGCACGTGAAGTCGCTCAGGGAGACGACGTTTGACATGTGGAACGCTCGTCCGGGGAATACCTACACCTGGGTCATGCGTTAATCGAAACCGCACGCGGGTGCATCCGCGGATGCACCCGCACTCAACAGGAGGTAAACTGCTGTGAAAAAAGAGGTCGGATGGCCCGTAGTCATTGCGGTGGTGGTGATTGTGCTGGCAGTGGTGGCGTACTTCTATTACAGCAAGACCGCCACGCCACCGCCGACAGAAGCAAGCGTTTTTGGGGCAGACGCACCTGGTGGGGGCGCGGGTCCAGGTATGACACCCGACGTGATGCCGCAGGCGCCCCAACAAGCCCCGACGGCTCCCCGATAGACGGTTTTTTTCTCGGCTTCGCCATCAGGGTAAAGCCGCGGCAAGATCCCGGTGGACATCAGGCTCCTTTCCGCAAGTCCACCGGGCTTTTTACCAGCTGACTTAAAGAGTTCGCCTGAGTTTAAGTTATTGTTTCCAGTACCTCTTCTGTCTCTAATGGAGTCCAAGCGAAGATCGATGGGTAGCGCAGGAAGTCGCCCTTGTTAAAAGTGAGCAGGTGACGAATGCCAAGCAATTCCATCACTGCAACTAAGCGCGCATCCCAGACCTGCTTTCCACGCACCTGGTGACGATGGACAAGCGACAGCCACTGCTGCAAAATGCCCGGTGGTTCCTCTAAGAACTCGTGGATGTTCAGGAAGTGCTCGATGTCACCAATAGCTGTTTGAGGGGATAAACCCAGGCCGCCGCGCGCTTCGGCAGGGCGTGTTGCCACCGACCAGTATTCTATGAGTGATTGGGTCGTTATACACACACTACATTGCGACTGCCACAGCCGCCGGACGCAGGAAATCGTTAACGAATGATAGGGGTCACCGGTGTCGCGCTCGCGAACGAGGACACTGGTGTCCAAAAGGATGACTGGCATGGAAGTTAATCCTCATAAATGACTTCTCGCCGCAACTCTTCGTCGGTTAGCGAGCGGCGGGTGGGGTGTGCCCGGAAGTACTCGATCGCTGCTTCCAGCTGCCGTATCCTAGGTTCGGGGGGGATTTCAGTGATAATCAGGCGTACCTGCTGCCCCGCTCGTAGATTCAGCGGGTGGCGCGGTACCAGTACGCGACCGTCGTATTCTGCTTCGACCGAAATCACCGACATCAGAGATCACCCTCTCCATTATACCACGTTTCCTCGCGTCACCTTTTGTGTGGCACTGGAGGCAGCAGCTGCTTCAGTCGATAGATTTCGTCACGAATCTCTGCGGCACGCTCGAACTCCAGCGCCTTTGCTGCCGCCTTCATCTCTTTCTCCAGCTCAGCGATGACGGTGTGGATGTCCTCTGGCGTGGCGTTCTCGGGCAGGGAGGGGCGCACCGTATATTCGGCTCGCTTCTCCGCCACCTTTTCCGCCCGCACCACCTCCCGCACCGCTTTGACAATGGTCTGCGGGGTGATACCGTGCTTCTCGTTGTACTCCATCTGCACACGGCGGCGACGGTTGGTCTCATCAATCGCGCGTTGCATCGAGCGGGTGATGTTATCGGCATACAGGATGACCTGTCCGTTCACGTTGCGCGCCGCGCGCCCTATCGTCTGAATCAGTGAGGTTTCGGAGCGCAGGAAACCCTCCTTGTCCGCGTCCAGAATGGCTACCAGCGACACCTCTGGCAGGTCTAACCCCTCGCGCAGCAGGTTGATGCCGACCACCACGTCGAACACGCCCAGACGCAAATCGCGCAGAATCTCCGCCCGCTCGATGGTCTGCACGTCCGAGTGCAGGTACTGAACGCGGATACCCAGCTCCTCCAGATAGGCGGTGAGGTCTTCCGCCATCTTCTTGGTCAGCGTAGTCACCAGCGTGCGCTCGCCCCGCTCCACGCGCTGTCGAATCTGCTCGACCAGGTCGTCGATCTGCCCCTTAGTCGGCTTGACGATGACTTCCGGATCCACCAGACCCGTCGGGCGGATGAGCTGCTCTACAATCTGCTGGCTATGTTCGCGCTCGTAGGGACCCGGCGTGGCGGAGACGAAAATGACCTGCTTCCAGAGTTTCTCCAGCTCCTCGAACTTCAGAGGGCGGTTGTCCAGCGCGGAGGGCAAGCGGAAACCATACTCCACCAGCGTCTCCTTGCGCTGGCGGTCACCGTTGTACATGCCGTGCAACTGCGGGATGGTCTGGTGGGACTCGTCGATGAACACCAGATAGTCTTCCGGGAAGTAGTCCAGCAAGGTATGCGGTCGCTCGCGGGGTTGGCGTCCGTCGAAGTAGCGGGAGTAGTTCTCGATGCCCGAGCAGTAGCCCAGCTCGCGCATCATCTCGATGTCAAACTCGGTGCGCTGCCGCAGGCGTTGCGCTTCCAGCAATTTGCCTGCGGCTTCGAAGCGCGCGCACTGCTCTTCCATCTCCCGCCGTATCTGCTCGATGATACTCTCCAGTCGGTCCCATGGGGTGACGTAGTGCGTGGCGGGGAAGATGCTCACGCTGTTGCGCGATTGCAGCACCTCGCCCGTCAGCGGATCGACAAGGGTGATTTTCTCTACCTCATCCCCGAAGAACTCCACGCGGGTGAGGATATCTTCATCCGCAGGCAGGATTTCCAGCACATCGCCCCGCACGCGGAAGGAACCCCGCTCCGTGAGGAAATCGTTGAAGTTGAATTGCATCCTTACCAGCTGGCGACGAATCTCTTCCAAATCGTACGCCCTGCCCCGATGCAGCACCAGCACCTGTTGTTTATACTCTTCAGGGGAACCCAATCCGTAGATACACGACACACTGGCAACCACAATCACGTCGCGTCGTTCCAGCACCGCCTGCGTGGCGGCGTGGCGGAGACGGTCTATCTCGTCATTGATGGAGGCGTCCTTCTCGATATAGGTATCGGTTTGCGGAATGTATGCTTCGGGCTGATAGTAATCGTAGTAGGAAACAAAGTATTCCACCGCGTTTTCGGGAAAGAACTCGCGAAACTCCTGCGTCAGCTGGGCGGCGAGAGTCTTGTTATGCGCGATGACCAGCGTGGGGCGATTGAGGTGTGCGATGACCGATGCCATCGTGAAGGTCTTTCCGCTGCCCGTCACGCCCAGCAGGGTCTGGTAGCGGTAGCCCTTCAGCACGCCCTCCACCAGCTTCTCGATAGCCTGCGGCTGGTCGCCTTTGGGGGTGTAGTTCGGGTTTAGTTTGAAGGTATCCATGTGCCTCGCCTCCTCGATAGGCAGTATACCTGAGGGAGACAACAGGGGGCAAGGGAGGGGTGATGAATCTTCAACTCATAGAGGGCGAGTCCTCATGGAGACGTTAGATATGCGTCCGTAGAGGGGAGCAGGCAGAGACGGTTTTTTCTCAAAAAATGTAGTGCATATTCTTGCTTTTTTTTTTCGACGTGGTAGAATATACATGAGTGGTAGATTATTGTGGGAGCATTCGCAATACCCTGAAGGAGACATGACATGCCTCCACAATCGTCATCCCAATCCATAAGGGGCAGCGCGACGAAGCCCCATCCCTGGCGACTGCACGCCCTCTTGATTATACTGCTTTGGCTGATTACGCTCTGGCTATGGCTCTTACCCAGAGACCCTGACACTATCCGCTTGGTGCGCAGGTACTACCAGCAACGTATTCGGCAGGAACGCGTGCACGCTTTGCGAGCACGGTTACCGCGTGATCCACCTCTGGGCAGCAAGATGGTGTCAGTTCCATTAAGCAACAGTACGGTTCTACTGATTATCACAAGTAAGCTGGATAAGTGTCAGCTAAACGCGCTGGATTCATGGCATGATTTTTCTAAAAGCACTGGCATACGTGTAGCACTGGTTTACATAGGGAGCAAGGCAGTGGTAGAACACTACGCTAAAGGGAACCCCTCGTTGCGAAGCCGTCTGTTGAGCGCGCAGGATGTAGGGGTTACCGGCAAATGGAACGTGGTGTTCACCCCTCGTGCATATCTCCTGCGTCGGGATGGTACGTTAGCGTGGTTACAAAAAGAGACAGGTGTATTATACCCGGCTCGCCTAGAGCGTATTCTGCAGGAAGGAGGTATCATCCATGAGACGTATGGCGTTCACTCTAATTGAGATCCTGGTGGTCATCGCCATTATTGTCGTGCTTGTAGGTATCATCTGGACGGCGATGGCACCCGCGCGTGAGCGAGCACGGCAAACCCGGTGCATGAGCAACCTGCATCAGATTGGGCGCGCCCTGCAGATGTACCGGCAGGACTGGGGCGGACAGGAAGCACAGGAAGGGGAGCGGATACCATACTGGAAGTTAGGCTTGCCTCCGACGCCAATCCCTGTTGACTCTTCTGGGCCGAGATACCTGTTGGGCACGCGGGATATCTGGTGGTGTCCGAACGCTCCAGCCATGCGAGCGACAACCGATTACTCGCACATGCATTTTGTTGCGCCAGAGGATTCCGTAGATTTCTATACAGCCTTGCTTCATCGCGGCGAGGAAGCAGTGTATGTAATGTGCGAACGACATTCACCTTCGCGACAATACGCCAGCAGTTTAACTCGATTGCTGGTCTTACGCTTGAACGGACAGGTACAATTACTGAAGATGACCACGAGGGAGTGGCTAGATAGCGGGTGGAACTTGTAAGCACTGAGAGAGGGGAGGTTTTCGCCATGAGACCACGCCAAATCATGTTGGCGATTGCGTACGCTCTAAGCGTCATACCACTCTTGGCGGTTGGCGGGAGCGTAGCTTCCAACCTTCGCCCAACGGGCATATGCAGCGATACTTTCGAGGAAAATTGCACCTGCGGATTGCTCCAATGGTGCTGCAACCCGGGGAGTTGGCGTGACTGCTGCGGGCAAATTGTAGACAACGGACCCTGTTGTCAATGCCGATGCCGCACGTGGCAATGCTGCCCCTCTGGCGGCAGTGACCGAGAGGTAACTGCGTGTTCGGAAGACTCTGCAACATGTGAGCCTCGTCTCGGGCGCTGTAAGTAGAACACAAGCTAACAGGCGGTGTCGTGGTGACGAATCGGTCACGTAGTAAAGCCAAACGCTGGCGCCTCTTCTCGTACGCTGCTGTTGCTATCGCGCTGGCAACAATGGGGTGGTGGTTCATCGTGCGGCTGCGCACTGGCGAAGCTCATCAGGTTGCTCATACCTTCTTGAACGCCATTCGCCAGGAAGACGCCGCCGCTATGCTGCAGATATGCCACCCAGAGGAAGTGGAAGCGCTTTCTCTTCGTAGAGAGGAGATATTGCCGACACTGCACACTCTCCGACTATGGTTCTTCGGAAATAGCACTCGCACTTCCATCGCCAGAGTCTCTAAGGGCAAGCGCGATTGGCTGGTGGTGCTGGTGCGCGAAGAGGTGAACGGCAAACGAACGCATTACGATTTCATCATCTATAACACCCCATCTGGCTACAAAGTTCGGTGGACAAATACCGTGCTGGGATTTGCCGTTAGGGCAGTCAGAGAGGAACTGCGCCCTAAGTATCCAGCGCTTGCCTCTGCCCCCCTTACTCGGGGCACTCTATTGCGTCAGATGGTGGAAGAAAGAGCCATACAGTGGGGTATTCGTCGGGTGTGGAAACTAACCGGTGAGATTGATACTCTCCCTTCGCCTCCTTATTAAAAGAGCTTATCTGGTTTAGTCACTCTCTTGCAAGTAGTTTTCTACCAGAGGACGAAGAGCCTCCAGAAACCGCTCGGCTTGTTGGGTCGCTTCTTCGGCGTCCTCACTGCTGAGGAAACTGATGTCCGAGTAGTCTGCACTCATGCGGTCGTCCAGCCTGCGAGTAAACAATTTGCCCATCTCTTGTGGAAGTCGCCCTGTTCGGATGAAGTATAGCCCCAGCATGGTACGCACACCTTCATGGGTTCGGGGTTCTGATCCCTCGGTGAGCAGCAGGGCGCGAGCCGCCCAGAGAGTAGCGTCATACGCCACCGACACGGCTTCCTCGTAGAATCCCTGCTGGTGCAGCAAGCGTGCTGCTTCTAGTCGCTCTTCTCCTTTGTCCCAGAAAGTTCGAACGCGCTGCCGTAAGATTGGCTCCACAAGAGATAACCCTCCTGCTCTGCATCCCGCAACACCCGCTCACCGCGACTGCGAGCCACTTCGTACTGCTCTCGGGTGCGTATTAGCAACGAGATGGCGCGGATGGTCTCCAGCTCCACCTCCTGCACCGCTCGGTACAGCTCGTCTATGGTCTGCCCATCCTTTTCTGTCAACACCACTAGCAGGTCGTAGTCCGAGTCAGGTCGGTGGTCTCCACGCGCCCGCGAGCCGTAGAGCACGATCATTTCCGGCGGGCGGGGCAATCGTCGCACCTTCTCGATAAACAACCTCAGGGCGCGGTCTCGTTGCAATCCGGGCGGAAGTGAGCGGGTGTTCATGATTCCATTGTACCACGCGTCTGCTTTGTATGCTATCCGCGGTCCCGCAGGATTCGATAGCGACGACAGGTAATTTGATGATGGAGAAGTGCAATCCTCTAGACGCGAGACAACGTGTGGCAGGAGCAGCAGCGTGAAATCCATCGAGGGAACCTTTTTGCAGTTTCAGGTTGGGATGCGTGAGGTAAGCCCGGCGCAGTGGGCGCGGGAGCTGGACGCCATGCGCGCCGCGAAGATGCATACGATTATCCTGCAGTGGACGCAGGCAGACAGCAAAAACCTGTTCGAACCGCCCGACCCATTCCCAACGCTGATGGACCTTGCCCATCAGCGTGGCATGAAGGTTATTTTCGGCTTGAGGCATGATAACCGCTGGTGGCGTGAATGGGGCAATGCTGAGTACCTGCGCGAAGAGGCGAAAGAGAGCGTTACGCTGGCGCGGGAAGTGCACCGTCGCTACGGCAAACATTCTGCGTTTGCAGGCTTTTACATTCCCTACGAGCTGTGGGACGGCTCGTTTACGGAGGCGCAGGTGGAGAATTTGCGCGAATTACTCCGCCGTATCGGCAGTGCATGTCGGCAGATTGCGCCGGGCAAGCCGGTGCTTCTTGCGCCCTTCTTTGCAGGGTTGCTCTCGCCAGAGCGATTCGAGCAGATGTGGCTGAAGTTGTTAGAGGGCAGACCGGTAGACGTAATTGCTCTGCAGGACGGTGTGGGAGCGCGCGGCTGGGATGACCAGATGGAGGAGCGCGTCACACCGTACTTCGCAGCGATGCAGAGAGCGTGTCGTCAGCGGGGCGTGAAACTGTGGTGTGACCTCGAATGCTTTCGTCTGACAAATGCGAACCCCTCTCGCCCCCAATTTGCTCCCGCCTCGGCAGAGCGTGTGATACGGCAGCTCCGGGTGGTTTCTCCTTACGTGGAGCGGGTGGTCATCTTTGATTTCTACCATTATATGAGCCCCTACCGCGGCGAGGCACACAAGGCGCTGTATGAAGGGTATCTGGAGGCGATGGGCAAGGGGTAGCCTGCGTTTCCATGTGCGCCTGGAGGGCGAGCCTCCTGGTTATCGAAAAACCTTGCAAACGGCTCAGCGAGAGCCTCGCCCTCCAAGCGGTTACCTCACTTTCACCATCTGTTCCGTCTGCTGAACGAGCGGCAGGAGTTTGGCGTCGATATCCGACTCGTCCGTTCCCACATCCGCTTTAAAGAGGAACCAGTGTTCCACATGCTCAACGGAGCCTCCAGCGGGTATCTTGCCCAGAGGTCCCAGCGTCTCCATCTCCAGCATATCTGCGTTGGTAAAGGTCTCTGTATTGCAGCCATAGTCAGGATAAGTGGCGCTAGGGTCATAGCCATAGCGTTTCAGAAACACTTCGCCGTTCAGCACGTAAGCCGCCCAGCCCTGCTTGTTGAGCATTCCCACTTTCTGTTTGCCTTTATCGTCTTTGGGAACGGTTGGGTCCTGCTTGAGCTGGATGTAGCGGGTGCCCCATATCCAGCGCGGGTCACGCATGTCCGTGTAGTGCCACAATACCAGCGCGCGGGCGGGCAGTAGATACTCTGAGTGGGGGATGTACGGCTCCTGAGGAAAGATGGCTCGTCCGCCCGGAGCCATTACGGTCAGGCACCAGGGGGCAGCTTCGATATCCCACAGGTTCTTGTTGATGAGTCGGTGTACCAATTTCAGGTGGTTGCTGTCTGGCGACAGGGTAATCTCCATCTGCTTCTGGATGCCTGTCGAGGGTTCGACCGGTTGAGTCAGAGTCAGGGTTTTGCCGTCCCAGGTATACTGCACCGGGTCGTTGTCCGGGGCGTAGGTCCGGGGCATCTGCTCGGGAGCGTGCCACAGCCTGTGTCCGCCGTACGGACGCCACTCGCTGCCGCCCGTTTTGCCGAGTTCTTCTTTCACTTCGTGGAACAGGTTCTGCCCACCGACGAAACCACACCGGATGACGCGAGGTCCCACATCGGTCGTGACGATAATTTCGATCTGTCCGTTGCTCAGGCGTATGCAGTTTTGCCAGCCTCCGTAGCGGACTTTCTCCTGAAATTGCAGTTGCCCTGCGGACGCTGCAGAGAGCAGAGCAGGGATAAACAGCCCCGCCGTTCGCCATGACATGGCGATGACACCTCCTTCTGTCCAGCTTTCTCTTCGCAGGCACATTCGCGTTGGGGAGAAGGGGTTCCTGCCCGGGAAGGGTCTGGTTCGGGTCTGCATGTGCATCACACCGGTTGCTTTGATCCTTTGCATCTGCTACAATAACACGGCTGCTACTTGTTGGCTGGAGGCTGGTCATGCGGCGGTATACCGGTTGGGTCGTGGGAATATGTCTGGTGCTGGCAGTGGGACGGGCGTATGCAGCGCCGGAGCTGCGTGCTTTCTGGGTGGATACCTGGCACGCGGCACTGCGCACGCCAGCGGAGGCCGACGCCCTGATACAGGCAGCGCGCACTGCGAAGGCAAACGCCCTGTTTGTGGAGGTGCGTAAACGCGGGGATGCTTACTACCTCTCGCACTACGAGCCTACCGCCAGCGATGTGTCGGGCGGTTTTGACCCTCTGGCGTATTTGATACAGCGGGCACACCACGAGACGCCGCGCCTTGAGGTGCACGCCTGGCTCGTGATGCTGCCGGTGTGGAACTCCACAACGCCTCCATCCAATCCGACTCACCCTTATAACCGTTTCCCGCAGTGGCTCACGCTGAATGATAGCGGCGCAAGCTATGACGGCAGTAACTACAGCTTGGACCCCGGCAATCCGGAAGCGGCAGACTTCCTGTACCGCGTCGCGCTGGACGTGTTGAGGCACTACGACGTGGACGGTATTCACTTCGACTATATCCGCTTCGCGGGCAACCGCTGGGGATACAACCCGGTGAGCGTCAGCCGATTCAACGCTGTTTACGGACGCACAGGGCAACCTGCATACAACGACAGTAACTGGTCGCAGTGGAGACGGGACCAGGTCACACAGCTGGTGCGCCGAATCTACGCCTCGGCGGTCGCCATCAAGCCCTGGTGTAAGGTGACCGCTGCAACGATTACGTGGGGCAACGGTCCCACCAGCGAATCAGCGTGGTTCTCTACCTCGGCATACAGTTCGGTGTTTCAAGACTGGCGGGCGTGGACGGAAGAGGGTATTCTGGACATCGCTATTCCCATGTGCTATTACAACCACTCCAACTCCACCTACCGCACCTACTTCAATAACTGGATCACGTGGGCGAGGAATCACCGTTATAACCGCTCGGTGGCGATTGGGCTGGGGGCATACCTCAATACTCTCTCGAACACCCTCACTCAGATCAATCTGGTGCGCACGCCCACAACGCAGGGGGGATATTCGGATGGAATTGTCTTCTACTCGTACGCAGCGCCAAACGTGGACAGCTCCGGTAACATCCAGTGGTATAACCCGGCTGCCTATACCACCTTTGGCAACTACTTCGGGCAGTGGGAGCCCGTTCCCGACCTGCCGTGGAAGACCAATCCGACAACGGGTATCGTCATGGGGGTTGCTCTGAGGGGTTCGAACCTGCAGCCTCTGGACCGCGCCACGGTGACCCTTTTCCGCAGCGGCTTCTCGCGCTCGCTATTCACCGATGGCAACGGTGCATTTGCTTTTGTGGATGTGCCTCCGGGCACCTACACGCTGCGCGTCAGTGCATCGGGTTTGACGCCTGTCAACAGGACGGTCACCGTGTCCGCAGGCAGCGTATGGCGCGAGACGGTGCTGGCGGGCAGTTCAGGGGGTAATGTGTGGCCCATGGCTGACCTGCTTCGGCAGAGCGATGGGCAGATGGTGCTATTACAGGATGTGCGTGTCGCCGCTGGCAACGACAGGCTGGGGGGAGCAATCTATGTGGAAGACGGTCAGTCGCCTGTCGCCATTCGAGTGAATACGAACCCGGCAGTGCCGTGGATCGAGGGTGACCGTCTGGTGATTCTGGGCACGCTGTCCACGCAGGGCAGCGAGCGCGTGATTGTACCCTCAGTGATACGGCTGGTGGGGGTAGAACTGCCCTCACAGCGTTCGCTACAACTGCAGGTGGACTGGCAGCAATGGCTGGGTAACAGCGTGCCGATACAGATAGACGTGTTACGTGCTAACGGTACACTGGTCAGGCAATATACTCTCACACCCGACGGCTCAGGTGTTGTGACTTTGCCCAGAGATAGCGCAATCGCACCGGGGTGGTATGATGTGCGTGTGAAAAGCTCGCACTGGTTGTCCAGAAGGCTCAGAGGCGTTTTTCTCCCCTCCACGGGAAGCGCGGAAGTTTCGCTCATCAACGGCGACGTGGACGGCGATAACGAGATAACCCTGCATGACTTTGGGCGGATAGTGCAGGCTTTTGGTACGGTTCGGGGCGACGCCCTGTGGAACGCCGACGCCGATCTGGACGGCGATGGCGAGGTGACCCTTTTCGACTTCGGTATTCTGGTGAGCAATTTCGGCTTGAGCGGGGAGTGAAATGCGCCAGAGGCTGTATCTGTGGCTGCGCAAGGCGTGGGCGGTCTTCAGCATCTATTTTCAGGACTCGCTGGCATATCGCGCGCAGGCGGTGATCTGGATCCTCACCGATGTCGTGCCTGCGATGGTGATGCCGCTGGTTTGGCTGTCCGCGTATGGAGGGCGGTCACACATCGGCGGGTACGCTCCGGGCGAGATGGTGCTGTATTACCTCTGCATGGTCACGTTTACCAACTTCGTGGTCACGCACCAGATGTGGGATGTGGCGACGGAGATTAAGGAGGGACAGTTCTCGGTTTACCTGGTACGCCCCTTCAGCTACTTCCAGACCAACCTTATCCGCAATCTGGCGTGGCGGGTGTTCCGCCTCGTGGTGTTTGTGCCAATGCTTGCACTGGCTGTCTGGATTTACGCCCCGCACCTCACGCAGGCGCGGTTTGAATGGGGCCCGACCTTCTGGCTATCGCTGGTGATGGGGCATCTGGTATCGTTCATGCTGGCATACGCCCTGGGGTTGCTGGCGCTGTTCTTTCAGGAAGTGTTCAGCGTGTACAACGTCTACTATATCCCGATGCTGTTCCTGTCGGGACAGTTAGTGCCTATCGGGGTCTTTCCGGAATGGTTGCAGGCTTTGAGCCGTTATTTGCCCTTCCAGTACACCGTTGCCCTGCCCACGGAGGTCTTCATGGGAAGGGTGCCGGAGTCTATAGCGTGGCAGGCGATTGGGATACAGGTGGCATGGACGGTGTCGCTGTATCTGCTGGCGAAGGTGTTCTGGCGGAAGGGTCTGCTATACTATACAGGGGTGGGGATGTGAGGTGCGTCGCTACTGGCGGCTGTACAAAGTGTTCTGGCGCAACGGCTTCCGGCGCGAGCTGGAGTTCCGGGCGAACTTCTGGGCGAAGGTCATCACCAACTTTGCATGGTTGTTCTTCTTCATCGCGCTGGTGGAGGTTATCTACGCGCGCACCGATGCCGTTGCCGGCTGGAACCGCAACGACGCCTTCCTGCTGGTAGCGACCTGTTACTGGATGAGCTCCATCGCCAGCATCACCTTCTTCCGCAACCTGTGGATGCTGCCCAGCCTGATACGACTGGGCACGTTTGACTTCGTGCTCGTGAAGCCCGTTTCCAGCCTGTTCTGGACATCCTTTCGCTTCGTGAACATGGATGAGATAGGCACCCTCATCGGTTCCTTCGCCATGCTGGGTTACGCGGTATCACGGATGCGTCCGCTGCCCGACCTGACACAGGTAGTGGAGTATTTTGTGCTCTGTTTCAGCGGGTTAACCATGTACTACTCGTTCTACCTGCTGGCGATGACGCTCTCCTTCTGGCTCGTGCGGGTGGACAACCTCTCCGCGCTGGTGGACACCATCCTGTATATGGCGCGTTTCCCAACGGACATCTTTCGTGGTGTGTTGCAACGCATATTGACCTTCATCATCCCGCTGGCGTTCATCGCTACAATACCCTCCAAAGCGATGCTGGGCAGGATGGAGTGGTGGTTATTGCCGGTGGGAGTAGGGCTGGCGATGTTTTTCCTCGCCTGCGCGATAGCTTTCTGGCGATTTGCCACGCGGCACTACACCAGCGCGAGCAGCTGAGGGAATCCCATGCGTGCCTCACAGTTACCATTTGCCACTCTACGGGAAGTGCCTGCAGATGCCAGCAGTGTGCATGAGCGATTGTTGCGTCGGGCGGGGTTTGTGCGCAAGGCGGAAGCGGGAGTATATGTTTTCCTGCCACTGGGGGCTTATGTGCTTCGTCGCGCTGTCACGCTTTTGGAAGAGCAGTGCGCAGCCGCAGGGTTCCATCCGGTGATAACGCCCCTTACGGAGGCAGTGCAGGCAGTGCTCGAATCTGCCCGCCCTCAGGTCCGTTCGTGGCGCTCTCTGCCGCTGCAATGGTATACGATGAATCAGGTGCGCCTCGAGGATGTGGAACCGCGCGGCGGCTTGCTGGAGGCTCGGGAGAGACTACTTTTCAGGATGTGGCGTTTCGACGCGGATGCGTCGTCAACAACGTACACTCTGAGACGGATAACACACACTCTGGCATGGTCTTGCAGACAGATGGGAGCGGAAGTGCTTGCGGGCGAGAGCGATGGATGGTGCTTGCTGGTTGTGGCAGAGGGCGGCGAAGATGCGCTTCTACAGTGTTCCTCGTGCAAAGCCGCTGGTGTCCCAGACTGTTTCCCTTTGTCTCCTTTGGGAGAGAAACCACCGCCATACGATGCTGTGCCCCCTGCTGAAATCGTCCGCACGCCCGGCTTGCGTACGGTGGAGGAGGTTGCCCGGTTCCTCCAAGTGCCACCATCCAAACTGGTAAAGACATTGCTACTGGACGTGGATGGAAAGGCGGTAGCCGCGCTGGTGCGGGGTGACCACGAACTGAGCCTGCGTAAGGTGCAAAGGGCGTTGGGTGCGAAAGAGGTGCAGATGATGTCGCCGGAGCGGGTGGAGGAGGTGAGCCATGCTCCTGTCGGCTTCGCGGGACCGGTTGGGCTCGAGAGGGTAAGACTGATCGCCGACCACGCGGTGCGCCAGATGCAGGATTTTGTGGTGGGAGCGAATCTGGCGGACGCGCATCGCATCCACATCTGCTGGGGGCGCGACTTCGCAACGCCATCGTGGCTGGACCTGCGAACCGCTTCCGCTGGCGACCAGTGCGCCCACTGTGGTGGCGAGCTGGTTCTGAGGCGGGGTATTTTTGTAGGGGAGGTACGTTTGTGGCGCGATGAGCATGGGCTGGTGTATGATGATGCTCAGGGGGTGCAGCAACCGGTGCAGGTCATCCTGGGCGAACTGAACCTCACGCGCCTGATAGCGGCTCTGGTGGAGGCAAACCACGATAGCGATGGCATGGTGTGGCATCCGCGCATCGCGCCTTTGGACGCCATCATCCTGCTGTTGAATCCTTCCGAAGAGTCGCATCGCGAGTTAGCGGAGAGGATATCGCTGTCTCTTGAGGAACGCGGCATCGATGTCCTGCTGGATGACCGCGATGAACGCGCCGGAGTGAAGTTCAAAGACGCCGACCTGGTCGGCATACCCCTTCAGGTGGTGGTGGGGCGTTCGGCGTCGGAGGGGTTGGTGGAGGTGCGCCTGCGCCGCGATAGACAGCCCCATCAGGTCGCCGTAGAGGATGTAGCCATTGTGGTGGAAGAGCTGCTGTACCGCGAGATGGAGGTGGCATGAGCAGACAGCCTGCAGTATTGACGGTCACTCTCAACGCAGCGGTAGACAAGACTTATCGCGTCGAGGGTTTTTGTCTGGACCGGGTGTTCCGCGTCGAGTCGGGCAGAGTGGTCGCCGGTGGGAAGGGCATCAACGTGGCGCGGGTGTTGCACACGCTGGGCGTGCCGGTCATGGCGACTGGCTTCCTCGGCGGACACAACGGCGCGTTCATTCTGGACAGCCTGAAGCAGGAGGGCATCCCTGGCGACTTCGTGTGGACGCAAGGGGAGAGCCGCGTGTGTTTGGCAGTCATTGACCCTATCCACGGAACGCAGACCGAGCTGAACGAGATTGGACCCGAAATCCATCCCGAGGAGGTCACGGCACTGGAAGAAAAGCTGAGGCAGCTGTTGCGCCAGTTCGACTACGTCACCCTGTCTGGCAGCGCACCTCCTGGAGTGCCCGACGACTTTCACGCACGGGTCATCCGCATGGGACGCGGAGCGGGGGTCAGAGTGGTGCTGGACAGCAGCGGCTCGTTGCTCCGACACGGAGTGGAAGCTATCCCGTGGATGGTGAAGCCCAATCGCGCGGAACTCGCTGCTGTGTTCGGGTCTGAGCCGACAGGGTGGGATGATGCGCTGGAGATGGCTCGTCGGCTCCGCCAGAAAGGCATTGAGATTGTGGTGGTAACTCTGGGCAAGCAAGGGGCAATCTGGGTCAGCCCACAGGGAGAGTGGTTCGCGCAACCGCCCGAGGTAGAGTTCGTGAGCGCGGTCGGCTCTGGTGACTCGATGCTCGGGGCGATGTTGTATGCGGTCATTCAGGGCATGTCGGCTCCCGATGTGCTTCGCTGGGGGGTGGCGGCCGGCGCGGCTAACGCCGCCGTATTCGGAGCGGGTTTCTGTACGCGGGAGCAGATTGAGGCGTTAGTGCCCAAAGTGCGGTGTGAACGCCCCTCCGGCAGGCTTTCCGCTTAACGATGGCGAAACAGCCACCGGATATGAGCAAGGAAATGACCACAACCCTCCCCAAGTGGCAGTTGCAGGTGGTGCAGGTCGGGCAATCGATTGCTACCACCATGATCCTGTACGGTCAACCCTTCTACGCCCGGCGAGCGCTGGAATGGAGCCCTGCTACCATCGCTATGGCGCAGATCGGGATCGGTCTTCTCACGGCAATCGGGTCGGTGCTGGGGGGCAGGCTCATCGAACGGCGCGGCTGTCGCACCTCGATGAATCTGGGGCTGGTCGGACTGATTGCTGGTTCTCTGGCAGGCTGTGTCCTCCCGGAGGGCTGGAACATGGTAACAGCGATCGTGCTGGTCGCGGCATTTCAGGGGTTTGTCTGGCCTGCCATTGAAGCTGCCATCACACGCGGCGAGCCACAACACCGTGTTCAGCACCTGGTCGGAATGTATAACCTCGGTTGGTCGGGAGGGAGCGGCTTTGCGTTCTTCATCACCACCCCGCTCATGAGCGCCTTCGGGTTGCGGGCGATGTTTGCTCTGCCGCTCATGCTCTACCTGTTTAATCTCTTCCTGTTATGGAAAGTGCTGCCCGATTACGACAGCGTGCCCGACGAACACCATACCGTCGTAGACTCCGAAGGCGTGGAGCTGACGCCGCAGCAACGCCATGCCTTCCGCCTGCTGGGCTGGCTGGCGAACCCCATGGCATACGTCGCCATCAACGTCATCGTCACCTACAATCCGATGGTGGCACAGCGTATCGGTGTCAGTTTCGCCACCGCCAGCAGCTGGTTCAGCCTGTGGTTCTATGTGCGCATGTTTGCCTTCGAGCTGCTGCGTCGCTGGAGCGGCTGGCACTATCGCCCCAACCTGCTGTTTGCGGCGTTCGGCATGGCGATGCTGGGCTTTGCGGGCATGATGTTTGCCCCTTCGCTGGCGGTGCATCTGCTGTCGCAAATCGTCTTCGGGCTGAGCATCGGGTTGCTATACCAGTCTTCGCTGTTCTACTCGATGGCGGGCAGCGAGGAGAAAGGCACGCACGGCGGTTTCCATGAATCGTTCATCGGGCTGGGACTGGCGACAGGGGCGAGTTTAGCGTTTGTTGGCGACCGTATCGCGCCGCAGCATCCTGCGCTGTCGGTGTTGCTGGTGTGGGGGCTGATGGGGGTGTGTCTTGCGGTGATGTGGCGTATCGCGCGTGGGATGTCTTCTTCAAAGCCTTCTTGAGCTAGTTGCCGCGCAAGCAGGAATCTTGTGCATCACCGCGAATCCCTCAACATCCATCGAACACCCGAAGGGAGGCTAGAATCATGGCGTTCAAGTATGACCTGGCACGCTTCATCCCGTTTCGCGATGTGGAGGTGTGTGCCCGTGTGCGCGCTATCCCGCGTGAACGAATCACTGAACACCCGAATCCCGACTTCAAGATTCGCGTCATCGACGACCACGCCGAGTTTTACGCGGCGTTCGCCACCGACATCGTGACCCGCATCAAGCAGGCGCTGGACGAGGGCAGGCAGTTTGTGGGCATCTTTCCCGTGGGACCCATGCCGCAGTACCCCATCGCTGCCGAGATGATTAACCGCCTGCGCATCCCGATGCACCACGTGCATACTTTCAACATGGACGAGTACGCCGACCAGGACGGCAACACCGCCCCGCGCGATTGGGGAGGTTCCTTCCAGCGGGCGATGTGGGAGAGCTTCTTCCTGCGCATCGATCCCGAGCTGCGCCCACCGGAGAAACAAATCCATTTCCCCACCACCGACGTCATCAAGGACTACAGCAAGATGATTGCCGACATGGGTGGGGCGGACGTGTGCTACGGCGGCATCGGCTGGTGCGGACATATCGCCTTCTGGGAGGCGCATCTCGGCGATGAGTTCGGCGATGACCTGGAGGCGTATAAACAGGCGGGCGCGCGGCTGGTGGAACTGCACCCGATGACCATCATGCAGAACGCCCTGCACTCCTTTGGCGGTGACTGGTCGTGGGTACCGCCCAAAGCCAACACTATCGGTCCGGCAGATATTCTGGGCGCGAAGCACCGCAGCTTCTGGCTGGACGGCGACCTGGGCGGAGGGGTCTCGTGGCAGAGGTTTATCGCGCGGCTGGTGGCGCATGGTCCCGTGAACACGTACGTACCCGGCAGCATCCTGCAGACCGCCCGCACCGACTACACCCTGCTGGGGGGCGTGGCGGACAACGTGGAAATCCACATGAGCTGAAGGAGGCAACCGATGGCGGAATACGGTGTGCTGGTTCACGGCGCAGGGTGGGTCTCCACCGAACACGTGCGCGCCTATCAACGCAATCCCTACACGGAGGTTGTCGCTATCTGCAGCCGCACCCGCGAGAGCGCGGAAAGGTTGAAAGAGACTACCGGCGCGGTCAACGCAAAGATTTACACTGACTACGAGCAGGCGCTGGCAGACGCGAACGTGCATCTGGTCTCCATCTGCACCCCGCCAAACCTTCACCCGCGCGAGACCATTCTGGCGGCGCAGGCAGGAAAGCATATCCTGATAGAAAAAGCGGTCGCCAACAGCCGCGAGGAGCTGATCGAGATGGTCAAAGCAGTGCGGCAGGCGGGTGTGAAGACAGTGGTGAGCTTCGTGTTGCACTGGAACCCGCAGTTCATGACCATCAAGCGGCTGCTGGAGCAAAACGCCATCGGACGCATCTTCTACGCGGAGGTGGACTACTGGCATCACATTGGCCCGCACTACCGCCAGTACGAGTGGAACGTCAAGAAGAGCGTGGCACGCAGTTCCTTCCTGAGCGCGGGTTGCCACGCGGTGGACGCCATCCGCTACTTCGTGCAGGATGAGATCGACGAGGTGATGGCGTACTCCAACAACACCGACCCTAACTACGAGTACGATACGAACGTGGTGGCGGCGGTGCGGTTCCGCGGCGGCGCGATTGGCAAACTGTCGTCCATTCTGGATTGCCGGTGCCCGTATGCGTTCAACATCGACCTGCTGGGCGAGCGGGGAACCCTGCGCGACAACCGCATCTGGGCGAAGGACCTGTTCCCCGGACAGACGGACTGGATTACGGTTCCCACCATCCGTCCCGACAGCGGCGATGTGACGCACCACCCCTTCCACGGCGAGATCGACCACTTCGTGGACTGCGTGCGCAACAACGTGGAGAGCCACGTCAGCCTGTTTGACGCCGCGAAGACGCATGAGGTCATCTACGCCATCGACGAATCGGCGGCGACGGGTAAGCCGGTGAAGGTGCGTTACGAGGCGTCGGCGGTGTGATGCGGCATAAGGGGTAAAGATGCATCGGTTCTGGGTTTTCTGCTACAAGGGAGGATGGTTTAGATGCGCGTTTTAGCGGTGGGCGCACATCCCGACGATATCGAAATCCTGTGCGCGGGCACCCTCCTGCGCTATCGGCAGCAGGGGCAAGAGGTGGTCATCTGCGTCGCCACCAACGGCGAGCAGGGGCACTTCGTGCTGAAGCCCGACGAACTGCGCCAAATCCGTCATCAGGAGGCAAAGGCTTCCGCCGACCTGTGCGGGGCGGAGCTTATCTGGATGGACATCCCTGATGAGTTCATCTACCACGACCACGCTACACGCATGGCGTTCATCGAGATGGTGCGCAAGGCAAGACCCGATGTGGTCATCACCCACAACCCGACGGACTATCACATGGACCATCGCGTGGTGTCGGAGTTGGTGTTCGTCAGCACCTTCATCGCCACGCTGCCGCATGTGGAGACCGAAAGCCCGCCCACGCCGCGCCTGCCAGTCATCTACTACATGGACAGCCTGGCGGGGGCGGAGTTTATCCCCACCGAATACGTGGACATCACGCCCGTCATCGAGCAGAAGATACAGATGATGGAGTGCCACCAGAGCCAGGTGAAGTGGCTGCGGGAGCATGACAACATCGACATCACCGATTTCATCCGCGTGATGGGACGGTTTCGCGGGCTGAGCGCAGGCGTGATGTATGCCGAGGGCTTCCGTCGGCTCGAGGCGTGGGGGCGGGGTACCGTCACGCGCCTGTTGCCGTGAGCCGGGGGGGCGATGATAAAGCGATTTGCGAAGGTCCTCGCCGAGATAGCGATTGTGCTGGCGGCTGGGGGGATGATGCTGGCTATGGGGCAGGAGCTGCTTGCCAAACGCCACGTGGGCGGCGCGGTTATCTCCTTGGCAGACGGGCACGTGAGATGGATACGACTGCCGGAAGAGGAGCGGTGGGAAGTGGCGAACGAGCGCAAATAGACGGCGCGGCGGCTATCTCTCTTCCCAGACCACCTTCCCCGTGCGGAGCACTTCTGAAAGGAAGTCCGCAGGTTCCACCTGCTGCAGGTCTTCGGGAGAGGCGGCGATGGCTTCTATCGGTTCCCAAACGCGGGCGGCGGCAATCCCTAATGTCTCCAAACGGGCGCGAAGCCCCATCCCCTTGAAGTCGGAGGAGACCACCAGCAGGTCGATGTCACTGTAGTTGTCACCCTCCCCCCGAGCACGGGAGCCGAAAAGGATGACCTTCTGCGGATGCACGCCCAGTATCCTCAACTGCTCGCAGTAGCGCTGCACAATGGATTCTATGGAAGCTGCTCTTTGATCCATCGTAGAACCTCCTTGCTGTGCTGCAGGTACAGGCGAGCTATCGGCTCCGTGTATTCAGTGAGTGCCTGGGACAAATCCTGCGGGTATCTCGTGACAATGCTGGCGTCGCCTATCTTGCCGATAAACTCTGTGTGTTCCTGAGGTACCGGCAGCTGGGCAAGCTGAGCCAGAAGAATAAGATTATGCGTACGAGGTGGGGGTTGCGCAGTGCGCTCGGTAACAGCCGCCTTCAGCATCTTCTCAATGGCGAGGTGACAGAAAAATACGACGTACAAATACCTGCCCGCGACCAACATCTGCTCAGCAGTGTCTATATCATACTCTGCTTGTTTTACCCATTCCTGAGTCGCTTTGAACATTATGCTCACCACGCTAATCATATCAAAGGGGGCAAGGAAGCGCAAGATACTGCCCCAGTTCAGCCAGCGTCGGCAGCCGGAGGCTCTGGTCTGTGTTTCAAGGAAGCCACCTGCAAGAGTACATCTATATTGTGTGAAAGAGACGCGCGCGCAACCCACTACGTCGATGGTGGGAGCATTGTTTCTTCAAAACCCTTGCGCATCCCTGCAGGAAACCGGTGACTCTTTGCCTAAACACACCTTTAAGGAAGAGGTACCCCTCTTCACAGGCACGCGTGGTTATGTTATCATAAGGTAAAGCCAAACGCCGAAGAAGGTGGTAAACATGAAGGTGCGTTTCCTGTGGGCATGTTTCGCCCTGATCTGGCTGGAGGTTTTCGGGACGGCGGCGTGGAGCCAGCCGAAGGTGGATCCGGAGGTTGCGGAAGCGTACAAACGACTGGCTGGAGCCGTGTCCTCACAGCGCATCCGCCAGACGGTATATCAGCTCTCCTCGTATCCATCCCGTGTGGCAGGATACCCGGGCTCGGAAGCGGCGGCGAATTGGATTGAGGAGCAGTTCCGCCAGATTGGACTGCAGCGGGTGACCACGGAGGAGTTCGCAGTTACCGTTCCCGTAGACAAGGGCGCGAAACTGCGCGTGGGCAACCGTGAGTTTCCGCTGTACGCAATGTGGCCCAATTTGGTGCGAACCTCGCAGCTGCCACCAGAAGGCATCACGGGTCCCGTCATCTACGCGCGCGACGGCAAACTGCCCAACTTCAGCGGAAAGAACGTGGAAGGCAGCATCGTGCTGGTCGACTTCAACTGCGGTACCGACTGGCTGAACGCGCCGCGCCTTGGAGCGAAGGCAGTCATCTTCATCGAACCGAACGCCACCATGCGCGGCGAGGCGGAGTCCAAGTTCATCGGCATTCCGGTCACCGTGCCGCGCTTTTACATCCGCAAGAGCGACGCCGCGCCTCTGCTTGCGCTCACTGCCGAGCAGCGCGAGGTGAAAGGCACGCTCTTCTGCAACATGCCCTGGGAGCGACGCACCACCCGCAACATCATCGGCTGGATAGAGGGCTCCGACCCGAAGTTTAAGAACCAGATTATCGTCATCTCCGCCTACTATGATGCGATGTCCGCCGTGCCCGCACTCGCTCCGGGTGCGGAGAGCGCGTGTGGACTTGCCGGACTGCTGGAGGTCGCGCGCGCCTACAAAGCCAATCCGCCCAAGCGCACCATCATGTTCCTCGCCACCAGCGCGCACTTCCTCTCCCTGCAGGGCGTGCGGGAGTGGATGGACCGGCACATGTTCGAGCTGGAACGCCCCAACGTCGGGCAGCGGCTGGTCAACTCGCTCATCAGCACCATCGGTATCAAGCCAAAGCAGAAGAAGCTGCTGGACATCTACCTGTTCCTGTCGCTGGACCTCTCCAGCAAGTCGCGGCAGGTGGGTCTGTTCTATAAAGGCTACTTCTACGATATGCGCGAGGACGTGCAGAACCGCTTTTCGGATACCGCGCGCATCTGCCGCGAAAACGCCGAGAAGGTGGGCTACGTGCTGGGCTTCGACCATAGAAAGGCGTTTGCCGACGGGGTCAACCCGGTGGAGGGCAAGAACTGGCGCAACTACCTGCCCGGCAAGTTCGCCTTCGACGCGGAGGTGGTGACGCTATCCGGCGCGAACGGCATGACCTTCTGTACTACCGACGACTCGCGCGCGCTGGTGGATACACCGTTTGATACGCCGGAAAAGGTCAACATAGCTAACGTCACTCGCCAGACGAAGCTGATTGCCTGTCTGCTGTATCATATCCTGAACGACACCAACGCGCCCGGCGAGCTGAACGTGCCGCGCTTCCCCATCTCCGAACCCGGCAACTTCCAGACGATGGGTTTGCAGGGTGGATTCGGCACGCTGGACGGACAGGTGGTGCTGTTTGACCCGCGCAAGAGCTTCATCCCCAACCAGCCAGTGCCTGGGTCGCTGGCGGTAGTGCGTCATGCCACCAAGACCTTCATGGGCGTGCGCGGCAACATGATCCAGAAGGTGGGCGACGATGCTTACTTCCGCTTCCCCGGCATCCCGCCCATCACTGCCTATGGCTGGAACCGGATGACCAGCATCGCCGCCTACCGCCTGAACGAGCAAACCGGCGAGATTGAGTTCGCGCCGGACCTGGGCGTTACGGGTGCCTCGGAGTATGCCATAGATTTCACCATGTCCACCGGGCGCAAGACCACCCGCATCGTCGTCTTCCGCTGTGTGCCGACGTCTATCTATGACCTGGTAGACCAGCAGGCACTGCGTGCGCTGACCACGATGGAGGTGCTGGACGGCGAGACGAACGGACAGCCGCGCATGTACGGCTACACACTGGCGACCGTGCAGGACTACTCGTTGACCTCCTATGTGGAGGATGTGGCAGTGGTGTTCGCACAGCCCGGTTCGCGCATCAAGATTATGATGGGCGTGGGCCCTGGAGCCACGCGCTTCCTGCTGATTAACTCCACGCCTCAGAAGCCGGAGGGTGAGGGGTATCTGGTGGCAGGCAGCGCAGAGGAGGCGCAGGGATTTGTGGTGCGCACCTTCTCGGAGCGGGAGCTGACCGAACGCGACCTGATTGCGCGCGGCGGCACCATCGCCAACACCGCCCTGCGGGTGGCGGAAGACATGTGGAACCTGGATGAGTGGCGGATGAGCCGCCTGCGCCAGTTCCGCATCATTAACGAAGGACTGGAGCAGCTGCACGGGCTGGCGAAAGAGCATCTGGACAAAGCCCGCGCCGCGCTGGAGCGCAGAGATTACGCCACCTTCGACTCTTACGCCCGTGCGGCATGGGGCTACGAAGCGCGTGCCTATCCCGACGTGCAGGCAACCGCCAACGACGTGGTGCGCGGTGTCATCTTCTATATGTTCCTGCTGATGCCCTTCGCCTACTTTATGGAGCGGTTGCTGTTCGGCTTCAGCGACCTGAAACGCCAGCTGTTGGCTGCATTCATCATCTTCCTGCTGGTGTTCTTCGCTTTCAGCCAGATACACCCGGCGTTCCAGCTGGTGAGCAACCTGTTTGTGGTGCTGCTGGCGTTCATCATGCTGGCGCTGTCGCTGCTGGTTACCTTCATGGTCGCGGGCAAGTTCGAGGAGCAGCTCAAGCAGCTCAACCGGCAGATTAGCGGCATCCACCGTGCGGACATCGGACGGGTGAGTGTGGCCTTTGCCGCGTTCAATCTGGGTGTGTCCAACATGCGCCGGCGCAAGGCGCGCACCCTGCTCACCAGCATCACACTGGTTTTGCTCACGTTCATTGTGCTGTCGTTCACCTCTATCGTGAACGTGTTGCGCTTCAACAAGGTTCCTGCACCAGGCACGCCCCTGTATAACGGTATCATGATTCGCACCGCGCTGTGGGAGCCTCTGCAGGAGCCTGCGTACCGACTGCTGCAGGATGAGTTCCGTGACAGGGCGGTGGCTCCCCGCTCGTGGTTCTTTGGCGCGGCGTTCGGCGAACAGTCGTTCCTTACCCTGCGACGAGGCGACCGCCAGTACGACGCCAAGGCGGCGGTGGGTTTATCGCCTGCCGAGGCAGAGGTCACGCAACCTCAGAAAGCCCTGGTGGCGGGACGCTGGTTCCGGGAGGGCGACCGCTACGTGGCTATCGTGCCCACGGCGATTGCCCAGCAACTGCGCATCGAGCCGGCGGACGTGGGTAAAGCGAAGGTCAACTTCAGCGGCGTGGACTATACGGTCATTGGCATTCTGGATAGCCAGAAGTTCAAGCAGATTACCGACCTCGACCGCGAGCCGCTGACACCGGTAGACTTCATCCTGATGCAGAAGATGCAGCGACAGGGAGCGGGCGCAGGCGAGGCAGGATTCCGCGAGTACGTCCACCTCGAACCCGACGCCTGTTTCTACATCCCGTACAAGACGCTGATGAACATCGGTGGCGAAATCCGCAGCATCGCTATCTCCTTCGCAACGCCTGACGAGGTGCGAGTGGTTCTGGATAAGCTGATGCCGCGCCTGGGCTTGAATATCTACGCGGGTCAGGGCGACAGGACGTGGCGATACTCCACGCTCGCGGCGACGTCAGGACGGGGTATCGAGTTCGTCGTTATCCCGGTACTGATTGCTGCGCTTATCGTGTTGCAGACCATGCTGAGCAGCGTATACGAGCGCGTGAAGGAGATACATATTTTCTCATCGCTGGGGTTATCGCCCACGCACATCGGTTTGCTGTTCCTTGCGGAGGCGATGGTGTACGCCATCCTCGGCTCGGTGACGGGTTACTTCCTGGGTCAGCTCAGCGCGAAGATTATCGTATGGCTGAACGTGCCGGGGCTGTACCTGAACTTCTCGTCGATGGCGGCGGTGGTCTCCACGCTGATTGTGGTGGCAACGGTACTGGGGTCTACCATCTACCCCGCCCGCAAAGCGTCGGAGGTGGCGACGCCTGCCCTGGAGCGCACCTGGCGCGTGCCCGAGCCGGAAGGCGACGTGTGGCGCATCCCGATGCCCTTCTCGGTGACTCGCGTGCAGGCGGCTGGCTTGAACTCGTTCCTGAGCGAGTGGCTGCAGGCTTATGAGGAGTACTCCATCGGCGACTTCGTGACGCAGGGCGTGAAAGCGGAAGAGTACGAGTACGACGGCGGCACCGCCTATCGCATCACCTGTACGGCATGGGTCGCGCCCTTTGACCTCGGTGTGAGTCAGAACGTGGAGATCGAAGCCACCCCCACCGACATGCCCGATGTGTACGACCTGCACCTGACGCTGACACGCCTGAGCGGCGACATCGCCAACTGGAAGCGCGTGAACCGTCGCTTCCTGAACACCCTGCGCAAACAGTTCCTCATCTGGCGGACGCTGCGCCAGGAGGAGCGCGAACGCTACCTGCAGAAGACCGATGGGCGACAGGCGGCGGGCGTGCCCAGCACACAACCGGCAACAGGTGCTTAGGCTGTAAGGAGGACATGCGCTCGCGGAGGGAACCGAGTTGGGATACTACGTGATTGCACAGGACGGCAATCGCTACGGTCCGGCGGACATACCCACCCTGCAGCAGTGGGTGAGGGAGGGGCGTATCGCGCCCAATACCACGCTGGAAGACGAATTCACGGGCACGCAAATACGGGCGAGCCTGCTACCGGAGCTGAGCCATCTGTTCCCGAGCCAGACCGTCCCACCCGGCGATAGTTACCGGCAACCTCCACCAATGGCCGGCGGGGGACCGAGCAGCAGGGCGACGACCGCGCTGGTGCTGGGGATACTCGGCTTGCTGTGCTGTGGGTTGCTGGGTATCCCGGCGATGATTATCGGCAAGCAGGAGATGAACAGCATCGATCAGGGGTTGGCTCCTGTGGAAGGGCGCGGTTTAGCACAGGCAGGATATATCCTGGGCATTGTATCGCTGGCGATTTGGGTGTTGGGCATGCTGGCATGGCTGGCAGCTTTCAGTTCGATGACGGCACTGCGGTGACTGTTGAAGGATTTAAAGATGCGGCAAGCGTGGCTCCTGGCGACGGTGCTGGGGATCATCTGGACGGCGGCTTATTTTCTGAAGCCGTATGTGGAGCACACGCCCGTGCTGTGTACCTTTCGGATGGTGACGGGTAAGCCCTGTCCGACCTGCGGAATGACGCGCGCTACCTGTGCGCTCGCACACGGGGAATGGGCAAAAGCGATGGCGTATCACCCGCTGGTGATACCTTTCTGGCTAACGCTGGTGACGTTGTTGTGGACGCATCTGGTGATGCCGTTAGCCCTGCAGACGCAGCGGTGGCGTATGGTGAGTGCGTGGGCGTTTATCGGCGTGGTCGGAGTGGGATTCATGTTGCGGATAGTGGAGTGGATCTCGGGATGAGTCCTTGAGGTTGCCCTCACCCCCAGCTCCTCTCCCGTAGCTTCGCGAGAGGGGAAAGGGCAGTCTTTGGGATGGGCATTGTTTGAAAAACATGAGGCTGTGCTGTAACGAGTGGATGTCGTTCAAAATCGGTCGAAGGAGGGTTCAAACCGTTGGCAATTCGGGATGAAATCGCCTTAGCGCGTGAAACGGCGGAGACACAATCTGTAGAGGCGGGGCAACGTTTCGAAGAGGGGTTTACTGTCCGCACGGCGATTGGTACCCTGTTTATCGCCTTCATCATGTTGCCCGGCGCGTTGTATCTTGGGCTGGTTGCCGGGCAGGGGCTGGGTCCCGCGGCGCAATGGGTGACCATCGTGTTATTCGCTGAGGTGGCTCGCCGTTCGTTCGCGCCACTGAAGAAGCAGGAGATTTACATCCTGTTTTACGTGGCATCTTCACTGACAGTGTTGATGTCCGGTGGTATTGGCCTCTCCGGCGGACCGTTTGGCTGGCTGATATGGAACCAGTATTTCATCCAGTCGCCTCCCGCGACGCCGATAGCCGACCAGATTCCCACATGGGCGGTGCCTCGTCCGGATAGTCTGGCGATTTTGCACCGTAGCTTCTTCCACCGCGACTGGCTCATTCCGATTGTGCTGCTGATTACCAACGAAATCTTCGGGCGCATGATGTGGATGGGACTGGGTTACGCCTTGTTCCGCATCACCAACGACGTGGAGCGCTTGCCCTTCCCAATGGCGCCGGTCGCTGCCTCGGGTGCAACCGCTCTGGCGGAAGCAGGGCGCAAAGAGGAGTCATGGCGATGGCGCGTGTTCTCCACCGGCGCGGTCATCGGGCTGGTGTACGGCTTCTTCTATCTGGCGATACCCATCTTCACCAGCGTGCTATTCGGTAGAGCCTTCATGCTCATCCCGATACCCTTCTTTGACCTGGTGCCCAACACCGAGCATATCCTGCCCGCGGCTTTGACCGGTTTGTCTGGCGACCTGGGTCTGGTGCTGGTCGGTTTCGTCATCCCAGCCCCCATCGTTATCGGCAGCGCGACCGCCAGCATCTTGTGTCAGATTTTCGCCAACCCCATCCTGCAGCGGATGGGACTGTTGCCGGACTGGTACCCGGGCATGAGTACCATCCAGACCTCGCTCACGGTGAACATGAACTTCTGGCTCAGCGTGGGCATCGGCGTGCAGCTAGCGGTGGCGTTCATCGGTATTGTCGCCGTGGTGCGCGTGCTGATTTTGCGCAAGCAGTTAATTGCCAATCGGGGCAGTTTCTCACAGATACCCGCTGGGCGCGGCGACAAAGCCAACACAGTGTACCTCGCCATCGGAGCGTGGCTGCTCGCCACGATTGGCGTGATTGTCATCGCCCACCAGCTGGTGCCGGGCTTCCCGCTGTGGATATTCATCTTCTTCGGGCTGGTGTGGACGCCAATTAACTCCTACATCTCGGCGCGAATGATCGCGTTGACGGGGCAGGGCGTAAGCTTCCCCTACCTGCGCGAAGCTACCATCCTGAAGACCGGGTACGACAGGGTGGACATCTGGTATGCACCGATGCCGCTGGCAGACCATGGCTGGGCGGCGCAGCGGTTCCGCGAGGTGGAACTGACAGGAACGCGCTTCACCAGCATCCTGTATGCGGAGGCGTTCATGCTGCCGGTGGTGCTTCTGGCAAGCTTCCTGTTCTGGGCGTTCTTCTGGCATACCAGCCAGATACCCTCCGCGCAGTATCCGTATGCGCAGAAGTTCTGGCCGCTCCATGCGCAGATGAACGCACTCTGGCAGCAGATTAACCTGAAGGGAAGCGATACAGGACAGTGGCTGCTGCGAGCGTTGCGCACAGACTACATTGTCGGCGGTTTCGCGGGTGGTCTCGCGCTGTTCGGTCTGTTTTCGGCGCTCAAGCTACCGTTACTGTTCTACTACGGCTTTGTCGGTGGCATTGGTGCGCTGCCGCACAACACTATACCCATGCTGTTAGGCACGATTTTAGGGCATCGCTATTTCGCCCGCCGCTTCGGCAAGGATCAGTGGCGCATGTGGGCGCCGGTACTGCTGGCGGGTTTCTCGTGCGGCATGGGGCTTATCGGTATGGCAGCGATCGCGCTGGCTATCATCGGAAGGTCGGTATCGTATTTGCCCTACTGATTATGATAGAATAAAGGTAGGGCACAGAAGTGCTGTGGAGGAGTTTCGATGCGTGAGGTAATTCAGATGTATTTCGGCTGGCAGGAAGCGTTACCGATTATCGTCATCATCGTCGTGCTGTTCGGAGCGCGCCGACTGCCGGAGCTGGCACGCTCGGTAGGCGAGAGCCTGCGCGAGTTCAAGAAAGCCACCTCCGAAGTGCTGGACGACGAACCGGCGCATTCCGCACCGGTGAAGACCGAGAAAAGTACCGAACAGCAGTCGTAAGGGCGAGGACTGAGCATAGCGTGAAACACGGGCTGGCACCGGAGCAGATAGTGGGGTGGCAAGGGGTCAGCCTGCGGGTACCTCCCGATTGGAGCGTAACCGGATTTCAGGGCGATGCAAAGGAGGGATATTTGCGCATCGATTCGCCGGGCACTCTGGTTGCAGAGGTGCGCTGGGCGCAGGCGAAAAAGGCAGTAAACGTGCGCAAACGGCTGGACGACTACCTGAATCTGGTAGAGCGTCAGGCGAAGAAGCGCAAAGTTCCCTTTACCGGACGCATCAAGCCATCGGAAGAGTGGGAAGGCGCGCTGGAGTTTAACTATCGCGCCGACCGAAAAGTGCGAGGTTTCATCCGGCAGTGTCCCTACTGCCGTCGAGTGGTGATCGCGCAGGTGAGCGGCGACAAGGACGATGCGGTGGTCAACGTCGCAAACCAGTTGCTGGACACCTTGCAGGACCACTCCGAAGACGGCTGGTGGACATGGGCACTGCTGGGACTGGTGGTGCGGTTGCCTGAGCGATTTGCGCTGGTGAAGTCGCAGGTGATGTCAGGCTACCTGATGTTGCAGTTCCGTAACCGCTACACAGAAGTCAGCGTGGAACGGTGGGGACTGGCGGATGTGACCTTGAAACGCTGGACGCTGGATGAGTGGGCACTGCAGGCGACGGAGTGGAGGCGCATCCGGGCGCAGCCCACGCAGGGCGAAGTGGAGGGACACCCTGCAGTGCATCTGACAGGGCTTCGCCGCTCGCCGACGATTTGGTTGCGCCGCAAGGTCGAGCGGTTCATCCTGCGCCGACCGCAGGAGATTCACGGTGCAGTGTGGCACTGCGAGCCGAGCAACCGTATTTACTCGGTGCGTGTGGAACGGGGCACGCAGGAGCTGCTGGAACAGATTGTCGCGAGTGTGCAGTGCCATTGAGCGTTCACGGGAGATTCTTTGTCATTCTGAGCGGAGCGAAGAATCTCGGAGATGCCTCACTGCGTTCGGCATAACAAAGGGCGCATGTTTCTGTGCTCAGCATGACGACGGGCAGATACTGAGCGAATAGCAGGTCAAATGGGACTGCGCGATTTTGTCGGCAAATTCATCCCGGCGGTGAAGCCGAAACCGGTTTTATCCCGGCAGGAGGCACTAACTGCCATTCCGGTGCGCAATCCGCTACTGGAATGGGAGCGTACGGAGGAAGGGGAGTTATTGCTGAAGGTGCCGGTCGAACAGCGTAGCCTGCTGATACGGTGGGCGATACTGGCGTTTCGGCTGCCACCGGTGCGTCATATTCAGCTGGACGAGGTAGGAGCTGCCGTGTGGGATCTGTGTGACGGCGAGCATACAGTGGAGTCCATTGTGCAACAGATGTGCAAACGCACACGCATGAGCCGTCGCGAGGTGGAAGCTTCGGTGAGCATGTTTTTGAAGATGTTAGCAGACCGCAGACTGGTGGCTTTCAAACGGGGAGGAAAGAAGAAGGTATGAGGAAAGACGGACGTGAGGTAGAACGCCTGCAGCTGCCGCTTCGGGTGGCGTTCCACATCAGTATGCAAAGCGTGCGTATCCGCTTCTGGCGCTCGGTGATTACCGCCGCTGGCACTGTGTTAGGCATCGCATTCTTGGTCTCCGTGTTGACAGCGATGATGATTCAGCGCAACTCGGGGGCGGTTACCGACCCTACCGAAAAGTACCGCATGACGTGGCTGGTCATTATGAGCCTGCTGGTCTGTCTGGTGGGTATCACCAACGCCATGTTGATGTCCGTCACCGAGCGATATAAGGAAATCGGCACGATGAAGTGTCTGGGAGCTTATGATATCTTCATCGTGGAGCTGTTCTTTATCGAGTCGGCGCTGGTGGGCTTCATCGCCTCGATTATTGGATGGTTCCTTGGGGTTTTTGCGGTGGTGCTCGTCAAGCTGTTCGGCGAGGGCTTTAAGGTTTTCGGCTGGATTTCTCCGGGGGAGGTGTTTCTGTATCTTCTCCTATCCATAGTCATCGGCACACTGTTGTCAGTGATTGCCACTATTATTCCTGCGCAGGTGGCGGCGCGGATGCCTGCGGCTGCTGCACTGCGCGTGGAAGTCTAACAAGGGGGTGCATCTATGGCGGTTCAGCCACAGACGAATCAGACCACTGCCACCAGCACCGAGTATATCGTGCGGTGCAAAGATGTGGTGAAAGAGTATCTGATGGGCACGCAGGTGGTGCGTGCGCTGAACGGTGTCACGCTGGACATCGTTCGGGGGGAGTATCTCTCTATCATGGGTCCCTCTGGCTCCGGCAAGTCCACGCTGTTCAACATGATTGGTGGACTGGACAAGCCCACCAGCGGTTCGGTGTTCATCAACGACGTGGACATGGCGCAGCTGGATGCTCAGGAACTGGCGTTCCTGCGCTGTCGCACCATCGGCTACATCTTCCAGACGTTTAACCTCATTCCGGTGATGACCGCGCTGGAGAACGTGATGCTGCCGATGATTTTCGGTGGTCTGTCCACCGATGAAGCGATTGATCGGGGTATCGAACTGCTGAAGCTGGTGGGACTGGGCGAGCGTCTGCACCACAAACCCAGCGAGCTTTCCGGCGGTCAGCAGCAACGTGTGGCAATTGCCCGTGCGCTGGCAAACAACCCGCAAATCATTCTGGCGGACGAACCAACAGGTAACCTGGACCTGCGCACAGGTAAAGAGATTATCGAGCTGCTGCGCCAGTTGAACAAAGAGCAGGGAGTGACCATCATCTCCGCGACGCATGACCTCAAGATGGTGGACGTTTCTGACCGCATCGTGTGGATTCGCGACGGGCGCATCGACCGTGTGGAGGAGCGCGCTGCCGTCGAGGTGCATGTTGGCGACGTGGAAGGCACCCCCGGGTAGACGCAGGCTTGGGTATCGCGCAAAATCGGGCAGGGCGCTACCGCATGTGGTGTCCTGCCTGTGTTCGCCTTTGTATGTTACTGTTGGAACCGGAGGGGGTGCATCCCGATAACCTGCAGTCAAGCGAGCGTTCCAGACTGAAGGACACAAACGCTGTTAGAAGAGGAACCGTGCGATGAATATGCCCTTGATACGCCCGAATGTGTTGCAGCTGGAGCCTTATAGCCCCGGCAAGCCCATTGATGAGGTCAAGCGCGAGCTAGGGTTGACGGATGTAGTCAAACTGGCGTCCAACGAAAACCCGCTGGGTCCCTCGCCGCGCGCGATTGAGGCAGCGATGCAGGCGATGCAGTCGGTCAACCTGTATCCCGATGGCAGCTGCTTCGAACTGCGGCAGGCGGTAGCGAAGCATGTGAAAGTGCCAGCGGAGTGCCTGCTGTTCGGCAACGGCTCGGACGAACTGATACACTTTATCGGCTTGACCTTTCTGATGCCCGGCGATGAGGTGATTACGGGCCACCCTTCGTTTGTGCGGTATGAGGCGGCGGCGCAGCTCAACAACGCGCCTTTGCACCTTGTGCCCTTGCGAGAGCATCGTTTCGACCTGCCTGCTATTCTGGAGCGCGTGAACGACCGTACCAAGCTCATCTTTATCGCCAACCCCAACAATCCGACGGGTACCATCGTGACCGCCGAGGAGGTGGAGGCGTTCATGAACGCCCTGCCGGAGCATGTCGTGGTAGTGTGGGATCAGGCATATCAGGAGTACGTTTCGCGTGCCGACTACCCGGACACCCTGCGCTATGTTCGCGAAGGTCGCAACGTCATTGTGCTACGTACCTTCTCGAAGGCGTACGCGCTGGCAGGATTGCGTGTGGGCTATGCGATTGCCCGACCGGAGATTATCGACGCCATGAACCGCGTGCGCGAGCCGTTTAACGTCAATAGTGTGGCGCAAGCCGCCGCGCTGGCAGCGTTGCAGGACCACGAACATCTTCGCAGGGCGGTGGAGTTAAACAGGCACGGGCTGGAGTACTTTTACCGCCACTTCGAACGCTTGGGCTTGCGCTATGTGCGCAGTGAGGCGAACTGCGTGATGGTGGACCTTGCCAGGGATAGCAAACCGGTCTTTGACCAGCTGCTGCGCAAAGGGGTCATCGTCCGCACGGGACACATTTTCGGCTTGCCCACGTACCTGCGCATCACCACGGGCAAGCCCGAAGACAATGAACGCTTTATCAGTGCACTGGAGGAGGTTCTGCAAGCATGATTATCGTTCTGGACAAAAGCGCTACCCCAGAACAGATTGCCATCATTACCTCCAAGCTGGAGGAAGGGGGTTATCAGGCACATCCCATCTACGGCGTGGCGAAGACGGTGATCGGGGCTGTCGGTGTGCCTGAAGAGGAAAAGCCAGGCTATGTGGAGCAGTTTGAGGCGCTACCGTTTGTCGAGCGCGTCATCACGATTCTCGCGCCTTATAAGCTGGCGGCGAGACCTTACCGCCCGGAAGGTTCAGTGGTGACGGTAGCCGATACGGTTCCCATCGGGGGGGACCAGGTGTGTATCATGGCAGGCCCCTGCACGGTGGAGACGCCTGAGCAAACGCTTTCCACCGCTCGCGCGGTGAAGGAGGCAGGGGCGCACATGCTGCGCGGCGGTGCTTATAAACCCAGTACATCGCCCTACTCGTTCCAGGGGCTGGGTGTGGAAGGGCTGAAGATACTCGCGGAGGCGCGCAAGGAGACCGGCTTGCCGGTGGTTACCGAGGTGATGGACCCGCGCAATGTGGAGCTGGTGTGCCGGTATGCGGACATGCTGCAAATCGGCACGCGCAACATGCAGAACTACGACTTGCTGCGCGAGGTGGGCAAGACGCGCCATCCCGTGTTGCTGAAGCGAGGCATGTGGGCGCGGATTGACGAGTGGCTGATGGCGGCAGAATACATCATGAAGGGCGGAAACGAGAACGTGGTGCTGTGTGAGCGAGGTATCCGCACCTTCGAGACCGCCACCAGAAACACACTTGACCTGTCGGCGGTGGCAGTGGCTAAGCAAGAATCGCACCTGCCGGTGATAGTTGACCCCAGCCAGGGCACGGGCAAGTGGCAACTGGTGACGGCTATGAGCCGTGCGGCGATTGCGGCTGGGGCGGACGGGCTGATTATCGAGGTGCATCCCCATCCTGAACAGGCATTGAAAGACGGCGCACAATCGTTGACCTTCGACAACTTCCGGCAGCTGATGGTGGAGGTGCGCGCCATCGCACAGGCTATGGGCAAGAGCATATAAGCCCCCGCTTTGACATTCGCGCCTTCTTTCCGTTATAATACAGTGAACATGCACGGAGGAAGCGCATGAACCATACCACCAAGGGCACGGTTGCCGTCATCGGGTCAGGACCGATTCGGATAGGACAGGGTATCGAGTTCGATTACTGCACGGTGCACTGCGTATGGGCGTTACAGGAAGCAGGATACCGTGCAGTTGTTATCAATAACAATCCCGAAACCGTCTCCACCGACTTCGACACCTCAGACAGCCTGTATTTCGAACCGCTGACGCTGGAAGACGTGCTGAACGTGCTCGAGCGCGAGCAGGCGGACGGCGTCATCGTGCAGTTTGGTGGGCAGACGGCAATCAATCTGGCGTTGCCTCTGCACCGCGCAGGTGTCAAGATATTTGGCACTTCGGCAGAGTCCATCGACATCGCCGAGGACCGCGATAAGTTCGAGCGCATTCTGCGCCAGCTGGGCATTCCCAAGCCGCCCGGACGCGCCGTGGTGTCGGTGGAACAGGCGATACAGGTGGCAGACGAGATAGGTTATCCCGTTCTGGTGCGTCCCTCCTTTGTGCTGGGCGGGCGCGCGATGGAGATTGTATACAATGAACCAGAGCTGCGCGACTACATGCGCTACGCGGTGGACGTCTCCCCTAAAGCGCCCATTCTGGTGGACAAGTATATCGTGGGCAAAGAGGCAGAGGTAGACGTCATCGCGGACGGCGTGGACTGCCTTGTGCCCGGAATCATGGAGCATATCGAGCGGGCGGGCGTGCACTCTGGAGATAGCATGGCGGTATATCCTCCGCAAACCCTGTCGCGCCACGTGCAGCAACAGATTGTGGACACGGCGATTGCTCTGGCGCGTGCGCTGAACGTGCGGGGTATCATGAACATCCAGTTCGTCGTTGCAGATGAGACCGCGTATGTGCTGGAGGCGAACCCGCGAGCGAGCCGCACCGTGCCTTATCTGTCGAAGATAACCAATATCCCGATGGTGAGCCTTGCAACACGCATGGCGATGGGACAGAGCCTGCGCGAACTGGGATACCAGTCGGGTCTGGCAGAGCCGACGCCACTCATCGCCGTCAAGGCGCCCGTGTTCTCCTTCCTGAAACTGACGCAGGTGGACCCTATTCTGGGACCGGAGATGAAGTCCACGGGCGAAGTCATGGGCGTGGATACCGACTACTCGCGCGCGCTGTACAAGGCAATGGTGGCAGCAGGTATCCAGTGCCCGCCAAAGGGCAACCTGCTGGTGACCATCGCTGACCCCGACAAGCGGGAGGCGCTGCCCATCGTGGAGGAGTTCATCGCGCTGGGCTTTCAGGTTTATGCGACGCGGGGCACGGCAAGCTTCCTGCGGGAGCACGGACTGGAAGCGACGCCCGTTTTCAAAATCAGCGAAGACGGCACACCGAACCTGTTGCAGCTCATCCGCGGGCGCAAGATAGACCTTCTCATCAACACACTGACCCGCGACCGACAGATCGAGCGAGAGGGGCAAATCATCCGCCGCGCCAGCGTGGAACAGGGTATCCCCTGCTTGACTTCGCTGGACACCGCCCGCGCCCTGCTGAAAGCGCTGGAGGCGCTGCGTCGCGGCGACGATTTCATCGTGCGTACGGTAGATGAATACGCCTACGGAGTCGAACTGACCCCCGCATAGCGGTTTTGGGTCGAGCCAGAGTTTGTGGTAACATGCAGGCATCCAGCAAAAAGAGGTAGAAGAGGTATCGCATCGTGGCAAAGGAACGGATAGTTGGACTGATACAGCAGGCTTTGCAGCGAGCGAAAGAGGCAGGCGAGCTACCATTCACCCAGGCGCCTGAAATCGCGGTGGAGCCGCCTCGGGTGAAAGAGTTCGGTGACTTTGCCACCAATGTGGCGATGCTACTCACGCGCGATCTGAAGCGTCCGCCCCGCGAGATTGCCGACACCATCGTCAAACACCTGCCTGAAGACCGCCTGGTATCTAAGGTGGAGGTGGCGGGTAACGGCTTCATCAACTTCACGCTACATCCCCACTGGCTGCACGACGTGCTGCGCGACATCCAGCAGCAGGGTGAGGCGTACGGCAGATGGAGCATCGGGGAGGGCAAGCGGGTGAACGTGGAGTTCGTCAGCGCGAACCCGAACGGTCCCATTACCGTCGCGCACGGGCGCGGAGGGGCGATTGGTGACGTGCTTTCGAACCTGCTCGAAGCGGTGGGCTATCAGGTCACCCGCGAGTTCTACGTGAACGATGCAACCAACTCTCTGCAGATGCGACATTTTGCCCGCTCGCTGGTGGTGCGCTATCGGCAGCTGCTGGGTGAGGATATCGAACTGCCCGAAGACGGATATGCGGGCGAGTATCTCATAGACATCGCGCGGGAACTGCTGGAGAAGGAAGGGGCGCATCTGGCAGAGGGCGACGAAGAGGCGGTATTAGAACGCTTCCGCGCCTACGCCGAGGAGGCGATGAAACGCCAGCAAGAGCAGGACCTTGCGGACTTCGGAGTGGTGTTCGATGTCTGGTTTAGCGAAAACAGCCTGCACACCAGCGGACAGGTAGAAGCGGCTATCCGCGAGCTGAAAGAGCGTGGCTATGCCTACGAACACGACGGGGCCATCTGGCTGCGCTCTACTGCCTTCGGTGATGACAAAGACCGCGTGCTGGTGCGCAACAACGGACAGCCTACCTACATCGCCGCCGATGCCGCCTATCACAAGAACAAGTTCGAACGCGGTTTTGATTACCTGATAGACATCTGGGGACCGGACCATCATGGTTACATCGCCCGCACGAAGGCAGCGGTCGCTGCGCTGGGTTATCCCGCCGAGAACTTTGAGGTGCTTATCTACCAGATTGTGCGCCTGTTCAAGGGCGGAGACCTGGTGCGCATGTCCAAGCGTGCGGGCAACGTGGTCACCCTGCGCGACGTTTTGGACGAGGTGGGTAAGGACGCGGCGCGCTTCTTCTTCCTGATGCGGTCGCATGATAGCCCGCTGGACTTCGATCTGGAGCTGGCGAAGAAAGAGAGCAGCGAAAACCCCGTGTACTACGTGCAGTATGCGCACGCTCGAATCTGCAGTATGTTGCGCGTGGCAGCAGAGCAGGGGTGGGTGGTTCCGTCGGCTTCAGAAACAGACCTTTCTCCCCTGCAGCACGAGAACGAAGTCGCACTGATGAAGAAGCTGGATGAGTTTCCCGAAGAGGTGCTGGAGGCGGCTACCGAGCGCACTCCCCATCGGCTGACACGCTACAGTATGGAAGTCGCCGATGCGTTCCACAAGTTCTATGACACCTGTCGCGTGGTGGGAGAGGCGGAGTCAGTCACCCGCGCACGCCTGGTGCTGGTCGATGCGACGCGCATCGTGTTGAGGAACGTGCTGCGATTGCTGGGGGTAAACACGCCAGAGCGGATGTAGAAAAAAATCCTGGGCGACCCAGCGGCGCAAGTGCGAAAAACAGGCGGTGGTCTGATGGTTTGGGTGACCTTGTTGTTTTTGGTCGTGACTTGCGCAGTGGGTGCTCCCGCGCAGCAAGAAAGAACAGTGCGATATGGCGAATGGCAGTTGACCTTTGACCGTCAGACGGGTGATTGGCTTGCTCTGGCGTGGAAGGGGCACACTGTCAGCGAGCTCCCGCCAACGAGCGCTACACCTTCGGTGGACATCGCGACAGGGGAGAGGGAAGAGAGACGACGCTGGTGTGTGGAAAGCAACGTTACCCGGTGTCGTCTGGTGAACTGGCAGTTTGATGAGGGGAAAGGGGAGTTGACCCTGACCCGCGACGTGGCTGTTGAGGGCGGTCGCTGGCAGCTGCAAGAGCAGGTTCAGTTTGGTGCTTTCGGCAATCCCCATCGCGTCGCCCGTTCCCTCCGTTTGACATGGTTTGGGGAGCAGCCGGCGAAGTTTTATCGGGTGCGTTTCCTGTTGCCCGTGCCCAAACGAGGCGTTTTCTTGTTTCCCACGGCAGACCCCTTTGCGCCCAACCACTCAGGTGATTTATCATCTGTTCCGCCGGGCCGGGGAGCGGCAGGCGCATGGGGTGTTGGGCAATTGCTGGTACAGCAAAGTAGCAACCGAACGTTGCTGTTCATCAACGACGCACGCCGCGACCCTGCGTTTACCTATTTCTGGACGACCGACAGCAGGGTGTTCGTCGCTCACGAATTCATTGCAATGGGGTGGGCTGAGCCAGACGAACCTCAAATCGTTGGTACTGCCTTTCTGGAAGCAGTGCCTGACTCCCTTCCCGGAGCGTTGCGCGCGGCGTTTTGGCGATGGTTTGACGATGTGGGCATCAAAGTGCCTACCGACCGCCCTAAGTGGACGCGGGAGGTAGCGCTTTACTCTTTCCATCCGGGCGGAACGATAGGCAGCAACTGTCTGGACCTGGGCGGTTTTGCGATGGCAAAAAGGATTCTCTTGCCAGTCGTGCGCCAGCTGGGCTTCGGTGCTATCTGGCTTCTGCCTCTGGAGAGTGGAGGCATCTACAACCCGCAAGACTATTATCGGTTTCAAGAAGGGCTGGGCACTGCAGAAGAATACCGGCAGCTCGTTGCTGAGGCACATCGGCTGGGCGTGAGGGTCTGGCAAGACCTCGTTCCACACGGTGGCACACCCGAGGCTGGCATGTTGCGTGGTAACAGACCGTGGTGGCTGGTTCTGGATGAGGACGGCAACGCCTTTAGCTACTGGTGCTTCGATTTCCGCGAACCGGGATGGCAGCAATACATCGGTCAGGTGGCGGAGCATTACGCCCGGAGTTTTGGTATCGACGGTTTCCGGGTGGACGCAGCGGGTGGCGGTCGAACAACGACCTGGCGAAGGCGGGGTTTTCCTCCCGCCGGGAAAGTGCCTGCCAATGTTCCCCCTGACTGGTGGCGGAGCGAGCTGGCAAATGTCGGCGGAGAAGTTCCGCCTCTACCGTATGAGCGTGGAAGCCTGACTCTGCGGGAAGGCGGGTTGCAGATGCTCCGAGCCATTCGTCAGTCTGTCAGAAGAGTCAACCCCGACGGGGCTATCCTGGGCGAGGTGGATACAGTACCCTACATGCAGGAAGCCGATGTCATCTACGATTTTGCGCTTTGCCATCGCTATCTGATGAGACTTCGGGATGTTTCGCCTGCTGAGTTTGTGTGGGCGCTGCAGCGTTACCTTGAAGAGCAACGTTTCGCGGAACCCAGAGGAACGGTGAGATTACGGTATGTGGAGAGCCACGACAGCCTGCGAGCGCAGGGTTGGCTGGGTGTCAACGGCGTGAGAGCACTGATGGCGTTAACTTTCTGGATCGATGGTATGCCCATGCTGTACCACGAGGCAGAAATTGGACACGGACCGTTTATTCAGCGATTACTTGCTACTCGCAGATTCTTGCCCGAATTGCAGACCGGCGATGCCCTTTATACCGATGCCAGCCACTCTGTCCCTCTTGTGAAAGCCGAGCCGAAAGGCATTTTCACTTGCCTGCGGACAAGCGATTACCTCCGCGCTTCTGTACCTGTTATCAACTTTAATCCCCATGCGGTGAGCGCAACCATACACTTGCCTCTCCGTCTTTTGCGCCTCGATGGGAAACGCAAATACGCCGTCTGGGAGGCAGTGGCAGCGACCAAATTGATAGAAGGAACGCCCGCTGAAATTGCCGCAGTGCGTTTGCCTCTCACGGCATATCAGGCGGCGCTGTTAGTCGTGCGTCCATCTGGAGAAGGTAGCCCTGTTCCCAGACCGACCGTCCAACCTTCTTCCTCCAAGCGCCAGTCCAGATTGCCATCCTTGAAACATTCTGGCAGCGCGTGGGTAATCACAACGGCACACTATGGATTCACTGTGGATGCGAGAACGGGCTTGCCCCGCTCGCTTTCTGATGCAGATGGAAGAGTGCTGGTCGGTGCCAGCGAACTGGTTTCCGACGAAGCTGCCAGCATCGAGCGGGTACTTGGCTCGCCGGTTATCACGCAGCAGGAGATTGTTCTGCCATTGCGGGTTATCCTGTCTGATGGCACGCAACTGCGGTTGACCTACCGCTGCCTTCCTCAGGAGGTCAATGTGCAAGGGACGGTGGAAAAGGAGCCACGAAGACTGAGGCGTATCGGGCTACTTTTGAATGTGCCGGACGCCCATCGCTGGCAAATCAATACGGTAGAAGGGTTGCTGGACGACTGGTTCTTTGTGCGCCATCTTTCGGGCAAGCGGGGCACCCATCGTATTTACTGGCGACCACAGGGAACGGAAATTGTGTGGCAGTCAGAGACGATACCTTTACACCCTGACGATGCATGGCTGTGCTTCCAGCAGCGAGATGGCAGGAGCTTTCGTCTGGCGTTTGATGAACCGCTTCGGATGGGCGTGGATAATGTGATGCTGCTGGATAAGGTGTGGGAGAGAGGGACAGCAAGCACTGGCGCGCGTGTTGCGGTGATGTGGCGGGATGACACCAGTTTTACCCCAGCAAACGGCTTGTCCCGAAGATTTTCATTACGCTTTTCCCTTCCACCTTTTCCCCGAACCCGTGCTAACGCTGTTCGTATCCCTCAGGTTACCGTTGCACACCACAGTACTGACTGGGTGGTAGAAAACACTCACTATCGTATCCTGCTAAGGCGTACGGGAGGCGCCATTCGGGCGCTTTGGGCGAAAAAGCCAGTTGAGCGGCTTGTCTTCGCCGATAGCGACATTTACGCCGATAAGGGGTTCCGCAATGTGCAGGGACAGGTGCAATATGCGGGTTCGAAGGATGATGTGGAGGCGGGTGTTCGTGTCTGGCAAGAGGGTTCAACCTTGAGAATGCGGTTTTTCGGCGTCTTGCGGGCGGAGAATGAACGCTTCCGTATGGTAGACCCTCCTATCTGGTTTGTGCAAGAGTATGCTTTTGACAGCTCGCCTACCTTCGCTTGTCGGTTCGCAGTGATGAGTGAGGGCGATGTGCAATTACCACCCGCCTTCTTGGCGTGGAAGGTGAATGTTCCAAACGCCCAGAGGTTCGCTTTCTTCCACGGCGGCACCAGAGCCGGTGAATGGTTGTGTGACGAGAAGCAGCGACGCGGAGAGACGGTGGGAACGGGTACAGTGCCTGATGCGATATCTATTGCTGACGCGGATGGGCATATTTTAGCGTCACTGACGAGCCTGCGCTTTCGCGCAACGTCGTTACCCCGTAACATCTTCATGGACGGCAAACAACTGTTCATTGCCTGGCTAGACGGTGACGAGCACATTGCGGTGCACCAGTGGCAGGAAGCTGAGATGAAGGTCACTGTTGCCGGGATGCCCGGAAAAACGACCGCCTCTTATCTTGAGCCAGTAGAGAAGGTGGATGCAACAGGTATCATGGACCCGTCCTTCGAAACCGGAGGCGCAGAGGTATTCGCGTTATCGCGGGGAACACAGTTGCGTTTTGGCGCCCCGAAAGGGGGCAGCTGGATCGTTCCCCCTGAAGGCATTCTGACTGCGGAAACAGCGCGGACGGGTACGCAGTGCGCTAAAGTTGTCAACATGATGGGCACTTACGCTTTGTTCACACAGTATCTTTCACTGACACAGTTTCCACCTGGTAGCAAAGTGCGCTTATCGGCATGGCTGAAAGGTGAGCAGATTCAGCGGGGCGACCAGGGATGGAAAGCGGCGAGCCTGGACCTGTCCATTCAGTGCAAAGACGGGCGATGGGAACATAAGCCGGTCGCTTTGCTGGACGGAACCTTTGACTGGAGAGAAGTGGGGGGAGTTGTAGACATTCCCGATGACGCCATGGTACTGATGGTCCGCGTCGGCATTAACGGGGGAACGGGCGTGTTGTGGATAGATGACGTGCAGGTAGAACTCGTGCAGTGACCGGACAGCGATCAACTAACGCTGACACAGGGCGAGAACATCCACATACACGAACCCGTCTCTCTCCACTACTTCGCTTGCCTGCACGGGGACAGGATGAGCAAACATCGGTCCCGCATAGCAGAAGGTGTGGTACTCGCCGTTCTCGCCGCAGGGGTCTGCCGTAGAAGGAAGCTGCTGGAGGAGCGGTGCGTCAAACTCGTGTCCAATGAGGGAGGCCGGTATCTGTCGGGGGTCTACACAGGTCAACACTGCCCGTAGACCCTCGTCTATCATCTGCTGCGCCAGCTCGCGCGTATCCGCCCCCCACAGAGGGAAAACCGGAATAATGCCCGTCCCCGCCAGCTGCCTCTCGCGGTAATCGCGGACATCCTGTAGAAAGATGTCACCGAAGGCGAAGTGAGTGACCCCATCTTCCTTCGCACGGTGGATGAGGTCGCGCATGGCGGACTCATAAACCTCGTTGGGGCAGGGATAGGGAATGGGCACTTTCCACAGGGGTAATCCTGCGGCTTGAGCCTGCTGTTCGAGCAGCTCTTCGCGCACGCCGTGCATCGACACCCTTCCAAAGGCGCTGTTGACGGTGGTGACCAGTCCCACAATCTCGGAGTTGTTGGTCTGGCGCAGAACGTGAAGCATCCACGCGCTATCTTTGCCCGACGACCACGACACAAGGATTTTGGGCTTCATCCTTCGCATCCCCCGCGTTCACGAATCCAGTGCTGCAGTTGCTCACTGTAAGTGCCTGCCAGTCCCAGCGCAACCTGTGCCTCTAGATAGCCCTGCGGTATGCCGATGTCCAGCGCTTCGCCCTGTATCTCGCAGGCATAGTACTCGCCCTTTTCCACCAGCATCTGCTGTGCAGTAGTGAGCTGGAACTCGCCCTTCATCGTGCGTCCTGCGGTGATAGTGCGCTCCAGACAATCGAAGATTTCGGAAGTGAATACGTTGATTCCGAAGAAGCAGTAGTAGACGCCGTCGGGCAGGGTTGGCATTCGCAAGGAAGCACGCGCTTGCTCAACAGTTGGTTTCTCTATCATGGCGGTTACATGGATGACGTCTGGAATATCTGGTATGGGTTCTCCCGACAGCGTTCCGTACAGATGTACCCGTTCCTCCGGCGTGCGGCGAACGGCGGAAAGGGTGCCGCCCGTGTGGGCATAGACCTCCAGCACCTGCTGGGTGCAGTTCTTTGTCGTGTGAGAGAGCAGCACGTGGTCGCCCAGATACATCACGAAAGGCTCATCACCAACGAACGTTTTCGTCAGGTAGACCGCGTGTCCCAATCCGAGCGGCTCTTGTTGCACGATGGTTACAATGCGCTCGCCCAGCTGTTGCAGGTGACCTGCCTGCTCATAGAGTAGTTGCCTGTCGTTTTGCCACTGCGCCTCTTGCTCGGTGAGCGCGCCGAAGTAGGCACGGACGCCCGCTTCCGACTCGGGGTTCACCACGATGCCGACCTGCTCGATACCCGCGTTCACAGCTTCCTCCACCAGCAGTTGCAATGCGGGTTTCGTGATGCCATCTCGGTCCACCAGAGGCAACATCTCCTTTTGCAGAGTACGTGTGGCGGGAAACTGGCGAGTTCCGCGTCCCGCGGCGGTGATGATGGCTTTGCGGATGTGGCTCATCGCTCCGAATCTCCGTGAAGAAGCCTGAGCAGTGCGGGTTCAATCAGGTCCCGCAGGGCTGGGTTAGCGTAGCCGACCCATGCCACTGGCTCCCGAATATCCAGAGGTGTTTGCAGCTGCCGTCCGTACTCATCGGTGATGATGGCTCCTGCTTCGCGGGCAATCAGTTCGGTGCAGATATCGTAAGGGTGGGCGCACAGAGGCATCTCTGTGTATCCCAGCTGCCGAAAGGCGACGGGACGCAGGTCGGCGATGAAGCGGTCGTGTCCGACGATCAGTTCGTAAATCTGCCCACCTGTGCTGAGGTATTGGTCGGCGAACACCAGCGGGTTGCCTTTGATGTCCATACTTCGCAGCTGGCGGTAGAGGTTCTCCTCGAGGGCGGCGAGCCATGCCTTGCCATCAGGGAAGAAATTAGCAAAGCTGGCAAAGCTGTAACGCAAGTCCTTCGCGGAGGAGGGTTTCGGGCGGAATGGAGTGGTGCTTCCGTCCCACAGACTCTGTCGTTCCCCGAACGCACCACCCCCGCGAACCGCCCAAAGCGTGTCGACCACACACTGTCGCGAGGTGGGCAGCTCGGTCTGTACGGCGATTTCAATGTCTGCAAGGGTGGTTTGGCGGCCACGGTTCGGGGCGATGCCTGTCAGGCACCACGCACTGCGTTTGTCATACATAATCATACGTGTGCCGTCGATGGGGTCGACCACCATGATGAATTGCGCCTTATCGGTGTTTGTTCCCCGCGGCAGAGACAGCCAGCCGTCCTCAGAGATGCCTTCCGCCACCAGCACGAAGGGCACTTCCTGTGCCCACTGCTCGCAGAACTGCAGCAGTAGATTCTCGACCTGCACGTCGATGCGAAACTGCGTATCGCCATCCGCGCTTTCGGTAGCCTGTGCCAGCCAGTCGGCGGAATACTGCAGGAGCTGAGCGCGCACCTCCGAGCGAATCTGCTCATGCAGTGCGCGCACCCTGCGAATCAGAGTATCGGCGGGGTAGGGCAGCACTTACTGCGCTGCGCCCTCCGTTTGCATGCTCAGGTAGTTCGCCAGACCCATGTGCTCGATCTGGTCACGCTGCGCTTCCGCCCAGTCGATATGTCCCTCCTCCATATTGAGGATACGTATCAGCAGGTCCACAGTGCCCTGATCGGCGACCTGGTGCGCCAGCGCGATGGCTTTGTTATAGGCTTGCACAGCCTCCCCTTCGGACGTTATCACCCCGTTCACCATGTCTGGCACGGTGTTACCGATTAGCAGCTCGCCCAGTTTGATAGTGGGATGCCCCTCCAGAAACAGGAGGCGTTGAATCAGCCACTCCGCATGGTGCATCTCATCGAGAGCGATTTTCTGGAAGGCGGCGTGTAGCTTATCATATCCCCAGTTTTCGCACATTTCCGCTTCCACCATATACTGGTGGATGGCGGTCAACTCATCGGAAAGCAGTTCGTTGAGCACTTTCAGTATCTCAGGGTTGCCTTTCATGGTTCTCCTCCTTGCAGCGACTTTGAGCCATGATTCGCCTGCGCGCACTGGCACTCCTGCAGGTCTTGCTTCGCTTGCTGAAGGCGTTCGGGTGTGCCAACATCGTTCCAGTAGCCTTCGAAGCGCACTGCCCGCACGGCATCGGGGTACTGATGCAGGAGCCGCTGGATGGCCTGGGTAAGCTCGTACTCTCCCCGTGCGGACAACGGAAGTTCTCTCAACACAGGGAGGATGGCGGGCGAAAAGATATGCACACCCGCAAGGTTCCAGTTGGTGTCGGGGTTGCGCGGCTTCTCTTCCACACGTAATACCCTGTCTCCGTCCAGCCAGACGCCGCCTCCCTCAGAGACGTCGGGCAGCCAGTTTACGCCGATTAAGGCGACGATGTCGGGTGTGTATGCCTGTATCAGGCATCGGTAGTTCGACCGGTCAGTGAGGATGTCACCAAAGCTCATCAGCACCGGCTCCGCTGGAAGGCTTTCCAGAGCCACTCGCAATGCGCCCCCGGTGCCCGGCTGGTCTTCGGGCTGGCGGACGTAGTGGATGCGCACGCCGAAGGAGCTGCCGTCGCCAAAGTGCCGGGTGATGCTTTCAGCGTGATACTGGACCACGACAGTAAATTCCCGGATAGACGTTGTCTCACGGATGTTGCACAAGATGTGCTCGAGAAGCGGACGCCCGGCAAGAGGAACCATCGGCTTGGGGATGTTACGGGTGAAATCACCCAACCGGGTTCCCCTGCCTGCTGCCAGCAACACGCACCTGCGCGGCGGGGTGCTCATTCCAGTCTCACCCCGGTATCCACGCGCACGTGCCAGGCGTCTCCGCCCGCGCTCTTGAAAGCCTCTACCACCTCCTGTTCGCGACCGGGCGCATAGGCAAACAGGCAACCGCCGCCACCGGAGCCGTTGACCTTGCCTCCCAGCGCACCGGCTCGCAAAGCTGCTTCCAGCATCCTCTCGATTTTCGGGGTGGATACCTCCAGCCCATCGCGCAACTGAGCATGGTGCGCTATCAGCAGGTCACCCAACACCTGCGGACTCCACTGGTCATTTCGCAGCAACTGCAGGGCGCGCCGGGTGAGATCGCGGTTGATGAGATTGGCGCGCACGCGGCGGGCGTTGCGTGCAGGCAGGTGCTTCAGAGCCTCTTCGGCTTCCTCTAAGGGGGTGGTATGCAGGTCAAAGTGAGGCATTCTTTCCTGCAGCAGCGCAATGCCCTCCGTGACGTCGTGCCTGCGGGAGGCAAGCACTTCTACGGTGGCTTTCGGTTGCAGCGAATCCGCGAGTACCAAACCTCTCAGCTGGATGGGGAGTCGCTCCGCACGGTAGGGCGGTATGGTGTCGATGTACAATACACCGCCCAGCGCAGCGCAAAAGTGGTCCATCATTCCACCCGGCTCTTTGAACTCCAGCACCTCTGTGCGGTGTCCCCATCGCGCCAGCGTTTCAGGGTCGGGATTCATGGGAGTTTCGGCCATTTCACACAGCGCACGCAACCACATGACCACCATCGCCGACGAGCTGGACACGCCTGCCTGCATGGGAATGTCGCTGGTGATGCGGATGGATGCTCCGTACGGGAAGCGTGCCCCCTCACGAAGCAAGACGTTGACCCCCGCCCGCAGGTAATCGCGTGCACGGGTGTACTGTTGTTCCTGCGAGGGGTCTAAGGTCATTCGGTCGTTAATGTCGGGCATGTCGATGTGCAAGCGGTGACCATCGCAGGAGAATTGCACTTCCGCCCGGATTCGGCGGTTGATTGCCGCGGCGATAACAGGTAGCCCGAGATAGTCCTGATGTTCCCCAAAAAGACAAATCCGCCCGGGTGCGGATACCGTAAACGCTCTTCTACTCATGCCTTTAGTATAGGCAAAGGAGGGGAAGGTGTCAAGGCAGTTAGCGGCACCAGAACCGCTCCAAGCCAGCGGCAGAAACCGCTTCCAGCAGGTTCCTTTACGCCAGTCTGCCGTATTCCTCCACCGCCTCGAAGAAAGCGACGATGTTTTCCCACGGGACATCGGGTTCGATCACGTGCGTCGGCGCGATCACCAGCCCGGGCGCGAAGCGGTCGATCATCTCCTTCACCGCGCGCTTCACGTCCTCCGGCTTTCCGAAAGGCATGACCGTTTGTGTGCCGATGGTGCCCCAAAAGGCAAGCCGGTCGCCGAACTCGCGCTTCACCCAGTCCACGTCCAGACACTCGGGTTGCACGGGGTTGAGCACGGTGACACCGACCTCAATCAGGTCTTCGATGATGTCGGCGATGTTGCCGTCGCTGTGGTACCAGACGGGGATGTCGGGGCGCACAGCTCGAGCGGAGGCAATTTCGCGGGCGAGACGCGGTTTGAGAAAACGTCGCCACACATCGGGGCGCATCATCAGCCGGTCTTGCATGCCGACGTCATCGCCAAACTGGATCATGTCGACACCTGCCTCCACCAGGCGTCTGGCTTTGAAGCAGTTATCTTCGGTAATCTTATCCAGCACCCACTCCACAAACTCGGGGTTCTCGATGAAGTCGCGAAAAATACGCTCGAAGCCGATAATCTGCCATGTGGTTTCAAAGATATGCCCGGCGAACCCTGCCACGAAGTAGCCCTTCTCGTGCCATGCCTGCACCTCTGCCTCCAGATGTTCGTGGCGGTAGGAAGGGGTGAAGTCGGGCCAGGGATACTCCTCCAGCTCACGGATGGTGGTTGCGTGTTCCAGTGGGAATACGTATCGGGCGAAGTGATAGAAAGTGCCCGGGATGTGTGCTGTGCCGTATTCGCCGCTGATGACGCTTCCCTCAGGCAGCCGCTTCAAGTAGAGTGAAAAGTCCGGCAGTTCGCGTGGCGGACGGAAGCCGACGTAACGGGTTTCCATGCCGAAGTACTCGGCGGGGTCGGTATGGCCGGTCTCCTTCACGAACCGGTCGTATGCGGCCGGAGTGAAGCCCATTTCTTTGGGAACTCTGTCCGGCACTTCACGGCGAATAGCCCGCAGAACACGTTCTCTGGGTGTCATCCTCTCCTCCGATTACATCTGGCTTCTCACGTAGCTTGCCACCGCGATAAAGTTTCGGGCGGCGTGTTCGCCATAGGTTCCCGAAGCCGTTCCGCTCAGCACAAAGCCGTCAGGACCTGCCTCCTTGATCAGCCGCTTGCTGATGGCGAGTATCTCGTCGGCGCCGCGCTGGTTCAGAACCTCCATGTCGTCGAGATTGCCCACGATGCACACCTTTCCCTGCAGGACTCGTTTGGCTGCTGGCATATCGCAGTCGCCCCAGGGTGGCGCTTCCAGCGGGTCCAGCGCGTCCACACCGATGTCCACAATCGCCTCCAGATAGCGCATGATGGGCCCGTGGTTATGGAAATAGGCGATGCCGCCGTGCTCGTGGATGAGTGATACCAGCTCTTTATCGTAGCGACGCACCAGTCGGTTATACGCGACGGGTCCCAGCTGTGTGGAGGCGTACTCCCCGCCAACGATACGAAACACGTCCACGCCTGCTCTTAACACCCTCTCCACAAACGCCAACAGCCGCTCGTTGCCCACGCGCACCATCTCCTCCATAACGTCCGGAGCGTCTGCCCAGAGCAGGCAGAAGTCCTGCGGTGAGAGCCACTGTGCCGGAAAACAGAGAGCATCCGGCAGTTCGAAGAGCACTACTCCTTCATCCCCCAGCCAATCCTTCGTCTGGAAGAAGTGTCGCAGGGCATTCTCTACTGTCTCTTCTGTCGGTGGCTCGTATGGCGCGGCAAGCAGGTTCAATACGTCCTCGGCGTCCTTGCAGGGAAACTTGGTGCAGGCGGAGGTGACCGGTGTGCGCGTGACAACGCGGGTCAGGGCTCCTTGCGGAGTGTGATAGACGGTACGGGTGGTGTTGCCGACGGTCTCGGTTTCCCGTGGCAAAGCGGAGCCGATGAAACAATCGCATGCCCACCCTGCATAGAGCATCATGTCGGTCTCGCGCACGAGCTGAACAGCCAGTTCGCTATCCGGCGGGATGCGCCCCCAATGCTGGGGAGATACTGGGATGCGGTCGGGCGTGCCCCGATGGAATGCACAGAGTACGCGCTCTCTCGACGTCAATGTTGGTGCCCCCTCGTTGTAGGCGCTGCGCTTGTCGAGGAACAGCAAAACGACTCGGCAGGAGGCTTGCCTCCAACCGCTTGCGACATCCGGAGGGCGAACCTCCGGCTGAACCGAACACAGTGCAAACGGCTCGGTGCGAGCCTCGCCCTCTGGAAGGGGTTTGTTCCTCCGCTGGAGGGCGAACCTCCAGGTGAGCCGGTCCCCAGCCAACCTCCCCGCGGGCGGGGAGCAGAGTTTACAGCTCGGCAGGAGCCTCGCCCTCCGGATAATCGCCCGGCTACGCTGCCCCCAGCAGCTCTTTGCACTTGTCGACGGCAGTGGCGGCGTCCGGAGCGTAGGCATCCGCGCCAATCTGGTTCGCCCATTCCTGGGTAACCGGCGCACCGCCTACGATGAGCTTCACCTTCGGACGCAGTCCTGCCTCGTCGAAGGCTTTAATCACCTCGGGAATATAGGTCATGGTAGTGGTCAGCAGAGCAGACATGCCCACAATCTGCGCGTTGTGTTCCTTCGCAGCCTCGATGAACTTATCGGCACTGACGTCCACACCCAGGTCCACGACCTTAAAGCCCGCGCCTTCCATCATCATGGCTACCAGGTTCTTGCCGATGTCGTGCAGGTCGCCGCACACGGTGCCGATGACCATCGTACCTATCGGCTGTACGTCGGTGGCTACCAGTAAGGGGCGCAGAATCTCCATAGATGCCTTCATGGCGCGCGCTGCCACCAGAATCTCCGGCACGAAATACTCGCCGTTTTTGAACTTCTCACCGGCAACGGACATGCCGGCAATCAACCCCTCATCGAGTATCTGTTTGGGGGTAACGCCCGCGTTTACCAGCTTCTGGGTGAGCTCTACCGCTTCATTGCGTTTGCCTTCCAGTATCGCGTGGGCAAGTGCTTTGAGTTCCTCCTGCATCATGGTCCTCCTGTGTGCGTTGATGGCGCAATGCTGTTCTTGGTATTTTTTCCAACAGTCTATCCGCAGTGATGGTATAAGAGAGATTCCATTCTGTCAAGGCGAATCTCCTGCTCTCTTGCTGGAGTGTATGTGAAAAATGCTCGTAAATCAAACCTTGGGGCGGTGATACATTCTCACACAGGAACACCATGGCGCAGGGAGATCGCCCCCGCCCGGGCGGGCAATGACCGGGATCGAGCAAGATTTTGGCAGGGCAATGCCGAATGGAAAAATGGCAAACATACCGCAGTGGAGGCAAAGCGATGAGAGACCCTCGTTTCGAGCAATTAGCGCAGGTACTGGTAGGGCACAGCACACGGGTGCAGCCAGGCGACAAGGTGCTGGTGGAAGCAACCGATGTGCCCGAGGAGTTCCTCTGCGTGCTGATAGAGCAGATAGTGAAAGCAGGAGGCGTGCCGCTGGTAGATACTAAACACTCGAAAGTGATGCGCACGTTGCAGATGCACGCTACCGAAGAGCAGTTGCAGGTTATCGCCGATGTAGAGAAGTTCCGCATGGAGAAAATGCAGTGCTACATTGGCGTGCGGGGTACCCTGAATAGCGCACAGCTTTCCGATGTTCCCATCGACAAGGTGGAAATGGTGCAGAGGCTGTGGTGGAAGCCGGTTCACAGCGACATTCGCGTGCCCAACACCCGCTGGGTGGTGTTGCGCTGGCCCAACGACAGCATGGCGCAACAGGCGAACATGAGCACCGAAGCCTTCGAAGACTACTATTTCCGGGTGTGTACACTGGACTATAGCAGAATGGAGAGGGCGGTGCAGCCGCTGGTGGAACTGATGGGCCGGACCGACCGCGTGCGGCTGTTGGCACCGGGCACCGACCTGAGGTTTTCCATCAAGGATATTCCGGTCATCCCCTGCTACGGATTGCGCAACATTCCTGATGGGGAGTGTTTTACCGCTCCGGTGCGTGATTCGGTGGAGGGTGAGATTACCTTCAATGTGCCCTCGCTCTATCACGGCAAGACCTTTGAAAACATTCGTCTGGTGTTCAGGGCAGGCAAGATTGTGGATGCCACCTGCAACCTCACCGACGAGCTGAACAGGATACTGGACTTCGACGAAGGAGCACGCTACGTGGGTGAGTTCTCGCTGGGCTTTAACCCGCACATCCTGCACCCCATGAAGGACACGCTGTTCGACGAGAAGATTGCGGGCTCCTTACACTTCACTCCCGGCAACGCCTATGGCGTGGCTGACAACGGCAACCGCTCGCAGATACACTGGGACCTGGTGTTGATTCAGCGCGCCGAGTACGGCGGAGGGGAGATTTACTTCGATGACCGCCTGATACGCAAGGATGGACGCTTTGTGTTGCCGGAGCTGGAAGGGCTGAACCCGGAGAATCTGGCGTAATCCATCCCTCTCCCGGGCACCGGGAGAGGGGAGGATGATAGTTCCGTGTTTAGCGTTGCTGTAGTGGCAGGGGTTTACCGTCGGGGGAGGTGATGCGCAAAGTGAGCTGCCAGCCGTCGGCTCCGTTCAGCACCTTACACAGGATGCGGTTCCAGCCCTGCTGCAGGGTGGCGGTAGCGGTATCCTGGTCAATGGTAAGCCCCCTGTCGCCGATAAACTCGTGCACCTTTTGCCCATTCACCCAGCAGGTAACATCGTCGTCGCTGCCGATTTTCAGGGTGACCGTCTGCACGGTATCGCTGTACACCTCGGCGTAGGCGTAACCGCCCGTGTTCTCGCGCGCACCGGCACTTAGCCAGAAATCCAGCACGCCCTGCGGGTCGTCCAGTTCGATACGCCGCCACCGGACGCCGTTCACCTCCGCCTGCAGGTCCATCGGTGCGCCGGGGTCTACCAGGTCGCGCTGACGGAGCAAGCTGCGCTCCGCCAGAGGAGCCAGTATCCACCAGTTCACCACCATGCCCTGCTGGATCGCGATATCTTGAACGCTGATTGCCGAACCCAACAAACGCAGCACACCTGCCAGACGGATCACGCTTTCACGGTCACGTGCTTTTTCCAGAGCAGTGCGGGCGAGAACCGTCGCTAAGTCGGTTTTACCCTGCTTCTGCAGGGCGAACGCTACCCCTGGCACTGCCTCTATCGCGGCTTGACGTACCTGCTCGTTCTCATGCCCCAGTGCGACCATCAGCGCGGAGGCAGTGTCGGCGTGGCGTAGACGTCCCATGGCGTTCAGCGCGGCAACCTTCACCGCGGGCTCGTTATCACCGAACGCTTTGAGCAGCGAGGGCAGCACCACGCCCGGAGAGCCGGATTGATACCCCAGCAGGTCAATCAAGCGCAGGCGTTGCTCTCCCTGCGCGTTCTGCATATGCACCACCAGCGCCTCTGCAAGCCCCGGTATCTTCACCTCCTGCAGCAAAGAGTATGCGGTGCGGGCGATGGCGGGGTTCGGGTGGTTGAGTGCCTTCACCAGCAAGGTTGCGGTGCCTGCGTTGCTGGTGTGTGCCACTCCCACCAGTCCAGCGGCGCGCAGGGTGGGTGTATTGCCGTTGGCATAGAGCCACTGAAAGAGCGGGGCGGCTTGCCCCGCCGCGCCGGAGCGGCGAAGCCGCTCCGCGATACGTACCAGCGAGTGCTGAGCCGCCTCTTTTTCTCTGGCGCTGCCTTTCTGAGCAATCTGTTGCAACGCCTTCTGGATTTCGGGAGTGGGGAACTCTCCGGCGACCGTAATCGCCGTCAGTCGCACCTCTGCCTGTGCGCTTTTCAGTGCACCCAGCACCACCTTTGCCGAGCTGGGCTGTTTGCGTGCACCGATAGCCATTAGCAGAGCGCTTTTCCACTGCGGGTCGGTTGCCTGCGCGAAGGCGCGTTCCATGGCGGAGGTGGCTTCCTTGCCCGGAATCTGCTGCAGCGCCATTCGTGCTGCCTCGCGCAGGGTCTTATTCTCCAGCAGTTTTTGCAGAGTCGGCACCGATTGTGAAGTGCCCACCACCGTAATCAAGCGCAGCAGCAGGCGATGCAGAGATTCCGGTGCCGGCTTCTGCAGGCGTGCCAGCAACGCTTTCTCGGCGGCGTTACGCTCGGATGTTGCGCCGGGGCGTGTGGACTGGTAAACCACCTTCTCCAGAGCCATCGTGGCAGCCATCACTGCGCCCGGCTCGGCGTCAGGATTTTCGATAATCGCCAGCAGGGCGGGAATAGCCTTCACGCCGAACGGCGCTATTTCCTCAATCGCCTGCCGTCGTGCGTTATCGTCGGGTGACCGCAGCTTCTGAACGGTATGCTCCATGTTCTGGCACGCGCTGGGAAGAGCCAGTGCCAGCAACGCTACTACGGTGAGCCATGTTCTCTTCATTGTCTGCCTGCACCTCCTACCTCAAGTACCACGGCGCGCGATAGGGACGACTGAGCCAGCGGTTTGCCTCCGGGTCGTCCACGAACTGCTCTTTCACGGGGTCCCAGCGCAGCTTCCTGCCCAGCCGCATGGCGATGTTGCCGATATGGGCTACCGTCACCGAGCGATGCCCGATTTCCACGTCGCAAATGGGCTTCTTGCGCGTGCGGATGCAATCCAGCCAGTTCTGGTGGTGGCTGAGGCTGCGATACAGCTGCACATCGTTTGGTCCCCACGTTATCTGCTGCAGCTCTTTGGGGCTGGTATCGATGCCTCCGCGCCACACGTGCACGTAGCCATCTGTGCCCTCGAAGCGCACGCCACGTTCCGGAGTGGTGGCAATCATGTGCACCCCGCTGGCATATTCGTAATGCACCTCGAAGTTCACATAGGTTTCGCACATTCCTTTCACCGGTGGCACGCCCTTGCCTTCCACGCTCACGGGTCCGCTGAGGTCCGTGCCCAGCCCCCATTGCGCGATGTCAAAGTGGTGATGCCCCCAGTCGGTCATCTCGCCGCCCGAGTAGTCCCAGAACCAGCGGAAGTTCCACAGGAAGCGGGCATAGTTGAAAGGCACCCACGGAGCGGGCCCCAGATACAGGTTCCAGTCCAGGTCGGGCGGTGGTTCCACGTCTGGCTGCGGGTCCAGGTCCGGACCGGCTGGCAGGTTCACGCGCACGGTATGCACTTTGCCGATTTTGCCGTTACGCACCAGCATACACGCCAGCCAGAAGTAGTAGTCCGACCTTTGCTGGCTGCCGACCTGAAAGACGCGGTTGTAGCGGCGCACGGCGCGCACCAGAGCCTTGCCCTCGTCTACAAAGAGGGTCAACGGCTTCTCGCAGTACACGTCTTTGCCCGATTCGCACGCCATGATGCTGATCAGCGTGTGCCAGTGATCGGGCGTGGAGATGACTACCGCGTCGATGTCCTTGCGGTCCAGCAGGTGGCGGAAGTCGGTGTAGGCAGCACAGTCCTGATTGCCATAGCGATTGTCCACAGCCTTTTTCGCGCGGTCGCGATGGGGGGCATACACGTCGCATACCGCCAGCACCTGCACCTGTCCGTTACCCAAAAAACCGTTCAGATGTCCCATGCCCATGCCACCAAGCCCGATGAAGCCGAGCGTGATGCGGTCGCTGGGTGCGCTTCGCTGAGCCGAGCCGAACACTGAGGCGGGTACAACGGCAGGCATGGCAACGGCAGCTGCGCCGACAGCCGCCCCTTTGAGAAACTGCCTTCGTGTTATCCGTTTGCCTTTACTCATGCCGACCATCCTTTCCGCGAACGAGATTCAGTCGGGGTGGTAGTTTCACTGAGAACTTCTGGGGATACGGGAAGGAGTCCTGCAAAAACTAACGGGACTACAGCGGCCGAAAGGGCATCTTCGGCGAAAGCCGCATCTTCGCCGGGGAAGCCTCTCACTGTGTCGCATCTCGAAGTCGTCCGTCACACGGTTGCGCTACTCATGCTGTTCGCCGGAACACCACCGATAGCATAAACACTATTGCCGCCGTAAGCACTATCGCCGCGCCAGACGCGGTGCCGAACCAGTAAGAAGCATATAGCCCCAGCACACTGCTGATGCCGCCAATCGCGCAGGCAGCGATTGCCATCCCCCTAAAGCTGCACGTGAGATTGCGTGCGGCGGCAGCGGGTAATAGCAGCATGGCGGTCACCAGTACAATACCAATCAACTTCAGCGACAGGGTAACCATGACCGCCAGCAGTACGAGAAACAGCAGGTCTACGCGTGCGACGGAAGTACCCATCGCCATTGCCATCTCACGGTGCACAGAAACCCGCAGCAGGGCATTCCACATCGCCAGTATCGCCAGCACGCTTCCCGCGCACATGACCGCTACCAGCCACACGTCTTCCCACGCCAGTGCGAGGATATCCCCAAACAGGAACTGGAACAGCCCGGTTTGGTACCCCTGCAGGATGCCCAGCAGCAGGATACCTGCCCCCGCGCAGATGGCGAGGTACACGCCGATCACGGTGTCCGCCGGTATCTGCGTGCGGTGCAGGGTGAAGACAATGGCGAGCGTCACCAGTACAGCAGCGGCGATAACCGTTGGCAGGACCGGAGTCGCCAGCAGGGCGGACAGCGCCAGCCCGGTAAATGCCGAATGTGCCACTGCTTCTCCGAAGAACGAAAGACGCCGCGTGACCACGAAAACGCCGACAAGCGGCAAGCTGAAACCCAGTAACACGGCTGCAATCAACGCGCGCTGGAAGAAGGGATACTGCAAAATCTCCGTCATGGCTGGTGCTCCCGGTGTGTGTAAAGTGTCATTTCTTGTCCGTACACCAGACGAATCATCTCGGCGTTCAAAGCCTGAGCAGGTGGCCCGAAGCAGAGCAATCGGCGGTTCAGGCACAGCACCTGCGAGGCGTAGCGGGTGACCACGCTCAGGTCATGCGAGACCAATACCACCGTCAGGTGATGTTCTTCCCGCAGCTGCTCGATAATGTCGTAGAAGCGGCTCTCCCCTTCGATATCTACGCCGGTTGCCGGTTCGTCCAGAAAGAGGATCTCCGGTTCACGCAACAGATTCAGGGCAATCACCACCCGCTGGAGCTGCCCTCCCGAAAGCTTACCGATGGGATGGTGAAGCATGCGAGAAACCCCGACCTCGTGCAGGGCAGATTCGATACGAGATGAAGAGGCATGAGGTACGTAGGCGTGCAGCATCTCTTTTACCGTCAGGGGAAGGTAGCGGTCGTACTCCAGCTGCTGCGGTACATAGCCCACCTTCTGGCGCAGCTCGCCAATCTGGGCGATGGGCACCCCAAAAAGGGTAATGCTGCCGGAAGCCAGTGGCACCAAACCCAGCGCCGCGCGCAGCAGGGTGGTCTTGCCCGCGCCGTTGGGACCGATGATGGCGACCGTGCTGCCGCGTTCGACCTGCAGGGTGATGTTCTCGATGAGACGCACGCCACCTATCTCCACACTGACGTTGTTCACATCCAGAACGATGTCCGCCATTTATGTCTCCTTACTACCAGAAGCCAGCCACACGTAACCCAACACACTTCGCAGCGATTCCACAGGCAGATGTTTGCTGACGAGGTCATGGAACTCCTTGCGTGTGAAACGATAATAGTAGATACCACCCGGATGCATACCCTGTTTGGATGCACCCCAGCGGGTCAGCCACGACCAGTGATAACCGGATATCGCATATCGTCCGCCCGGCTTGAGCACGCGAGACATGTCCGCCAGCACCTGCCGGCGCAGTCGGTCGCTGGGCAGATGCTCGACCAGCTGGCAGCTGGCTACCGCGTCCAGCGTTTCGTCCGCAAGGGGCAGGAAACAGGCGTCCGCATGTATCAGCAGTGTCTTCTCCAGAAAGCCTGCCTGTTGCATCCGCTGCCGGCACAACCGCAGGCTTTGCAACGAGAAATCCACGCCTATTGTGAAATCTGCCAGCGCAGCAAAATGCTGCAGCATCCGTCCCGTACCGCAACCGATTTCCGCCAGTACATTAAACCGCCCCGATTCACCTCGTAGCGCGCGTAACGTCATGCGGGTTTCCACCGGCGACATGAGGAGCAGTCCCAGTAGACGGTCGTATTGTGAAGCCTGTGCATCCCGTGCCTGCATCTCTGACTGCTTTCGCAACCACTCCTCACGCTCATGCGCTGTCGCGAGGTCGTGCAGCACAAAGCTGGGAATGCCATCCACAATGGGAAACGTCCTCTGACATTCGGAGCACCGTATTTTTCCTTCGCCCGCGAGCAGCTGCTCGCGGTCAAAAGGGCATCTCAACATCTCGCTCTGCCACTGTTGCATGTCCCATCCCTTCCCAAGCGAACTATCGGCGCATGGCTCTATCCAGCGCATTGATATTGCGCATCATGCGTTGCTGGTAGCTCTCCTCCGTGTGGTTCCACGTTTGCTCCATCGGGTCCAGCGGGAATACCGGCACCCCGAGGTCTGCTGCCACTGCTTCCACCAGTCGCGAGGAGGCGGGGGGTGCGGCAAAGATAACCTGCACCCGCTCGCGACGCGCGGTATCCATCAGGTCGCGCAGCCACCGGGCGGAAGGCTCGACGCCGGGTAGCGGTTCAAACACAGCCACCTGCTCCAGTCCTGCCTCCTCGGCGAGGTAGCGGTAGGCTCCATGCGCCGCGATAAACTTCTTTTGCTTCCATGCTTTTGCTCGTTCTGTCAGAATGTGGCGCAGGTCGCGCAGCTGCGTGATAAGCCGGTTTGCATTGCGCTGGTAATCGTCAGCGTGCGCCGGGTCCAGAGCGACCAGTGTATCCCTCGCGTTTTGCGCCAAACGCATTGCGTTCCGCAGAGAGAGCCAGACATGCGGGTCCACCAACTCTTCGTGATGTGCCTCTTCATGCGCATGCAGGTGCTCGTGCTCCGCCAGTGCCGGGAGCTTCCAGCAGCCCTCTGCTAATTCTACCACGCGCGGGTGTCTGCGACCAAGTCCGCGAAGCATGGTTTTCAGAAAGGGTTCGGCTTCCAGCCCCAGCGCGAACACCACATCCGCGTGCTGCAGCAGTTTCATCTGCTTTGCCGTGGGAGCGAAAGAGTGCAGCTCTCCGCCTGGCGGCAGGATGGTCTCCACCGAAACGTGATTGCCTCCTACCTGCCTGACGATATCGGCAACCGGGAAGAATGTAGCAACAGCACGAAGCGGTTCAGAGTTAGTCACAGCGGTTGCACGCTCATCACGTGGTGCGCAACTAGCGATCATCAGAAACACGACGATTGGTAGCAACACACGCCTCAGGTTCGTGGTTTGCCGCACATTTTGTAACATTTCAACTTTTCTCATATCCTTACTTGTTTTCGACATGAGTTGTCCACCTAACAGTAATTATACGGAAGATTCTTTATGGTTGCACTACCGATAAAAGGGTAGGGAACCGTAAGATGGAAACGCACGTTGGGACAACAACCCTTCCTTCGCCAGCGCCGTCTTCCACCCGCGTGCGTTTCATCGGAAATGAGCAGGAGGCTCAACAGAAGACAACTCAAGGAGGAAGAGGTAGAAGATGAGTCTGCGTATCAACACCAACATTACCGCGATGAACGCCCTGCGTGGTTTGGGGCAAACCACCGAAGCTTTTGCGCGCTCGATAGAGCGATTGTCGTCCGGTATGCGCATCAATCGTGGTGCAGATGACCCCGCGGGGTTGATTATCTCCGAGAACCTGCGTGCCCAGATGGTGGGTATGTCGCAGGCAGTGTCCAACGCGCAGGATGCGGCCAACCTTCTGAAGACCGCAGAGGGTGGTCTGGATGAAATCCACAACCTGTTGCGCACCATGCGGCAACTGGCTGTGCACGCCAGCAACACCGGTGTGAACGACCAGACCGCTCTTCAGGCGGACCAGACGCAAATCCGCTCCGCGCTGGAGAGTTTGAACCGCATTGCCGAGCAGACGCAGTTCGGAACCAAGAAGCTGCTGGACGGAACCGCAGGCATCTCCGCACAGGTGACCGATACTGCCCGCGTAGCAGGTATCTTTATTGGCAGCACCTTCAACGGTCAGATTGTGCAGAGCGGCGATGTCACCATCAGTGTCACCACTGCTGCCACCCGCGCCACCGTCACTGGAACCGTCACCTACGCGAGCGTCAACTCCACTGTTGTCGCTACGGGAGGCACCGTGGTCATCAACGGACAGTCCATCACTGTGACAGGCAACGACACGGTGCAAACGCTCATCGACCGTATTAATGCACTCACTAGCGTGACTGGCGTGAGCGCGATGTTCAGTTCTGCTGACGGCAGCGGCGTGGTGTATTTGACGCAGGTGAACTACGGAGCGAACTTCCGCATCGACGCGAACCAGAGTGCGACTTTGCTGTTCTCGGGTGTGAACGCTTCCTCGTCGCAGGGGGTCAATGCGGTAGTTTCGGTTCAGGTCAACACGTCTGCAGGTGTAACTTCGGCGCTGTTCACCGGTGGTGTAGCAGCAGGCGACAGCGGTTTGAAGGTCAAGGACGCCTACGGCAACACTTTGTTGCTGACGGAAGCGGGCAACAACACGGGCGTGACCAACGCGCGAGTGGCAGTGGTCACCGCACAGAGCCTGGTGTTCCAGATTGGCGCGAACTCCGGGCAGGTGGCACGAGCCTCGCTGTCGGACGTGCGCGCCAGCCAGCTGGGTACCACCGCAGTGGCTGGCATGTCGCTCAACTCCATCGACGTGACCACACTGGAAGGTGCGCAGAACGCGATCAAGATTATCGACGAAGCCATCTCGCAGGTGAGCCAGTTGCGCGGTAGGATTGGTGCGTTCCAGAAGAACGTTCTGGAGAGTACCATCCGCTCGCTGAATATCTCCCGCGAGAACCTGGCTGCGTCGGAGAGCGCAATCCGCGACACCAACGTTGCCGAAGAAGTGATGAACTACACGAAGCTGCAAATCCTGCAGCAGGCGGGTATGTCCGTGTTGGCGCAAGCCAATATGGCGCCGCAGATGGTGCTATCGCTTCTCCGCTAAGACGAAAGGCGAGCCGGTTCGCAAGGGCGGGGCTTCCCCGCCCTTGTTTTATAGCCCTGTCCAGTCAAAAACCACGCCCATTGCGGACGAGCGGTCGTGGCGCAGCATGTGGTAAGCCTGCGGCGCCTCCTGCGGCGTGAACCGATGCGTGATGAGGTCGTTGACGCGCATATCGCCCCTGGCGACGTAGGTGAAGAAGAGCCTGTACATCTCCGCCTGCGTCCATGGAGCGTGGTCGGTGCTCTCTGCCGGCGGGTTGGTGGCGTGCGTGCCGATAATGCGCAAGCCCTTAGTAATCACGTCGCCAGTCAGGAACTGCTGCGAGGGTTCTCCCGTGTCGCCCAGCAGGATCAACTTCCCAAACCGTCGCAGCAGAGTGAGCGCGGGGGCGAACACCGACGCGATGCCGGTAATATCGTAGACCACTTCTGCCCCCTTGCCGTCGGTGAGTGCCAGTATCTCCTCGCGGGCGTCCTGTACCTTTTTGGCGATGACGGTGGTGGCTCCGTGTTCCTTCGCCATCTTCAGGCGTGGCTCGGCGGGGTCCACCACGATAATCTGCCGTGCGCCCATCAGCCGCAGATACTGCACCGTCAGTTGCCCCAGCAGTCCCGCGCCGATAACCACCACGTTATCGCCCATCTGGTGCTCGGCAGCGCGCACGGCGTTCTGCGAAATCATCGCCAGTGCGAACCATGAGGCATCTTCGTCGCTCACGTCATTGGGAACTTTCACAGGAAGGCTGGCATCCACCACATGCCACTGTCGGTGCGAACGCTGGAAGACCACGCGATCGCCTGGTTGCAGGCTGGTAACGCCTTCACCTACCTCTTCCACAACACCCATCATACTGTATCCGGGCGGGAAGGGATATTTCACCCAGCGGTCCCAGTGGGTGCCCTCTTCGAACAACCTCCCCAGACAGATGCATTCCGTGCCTGTGCTGATGAGACTCTTTCGCGCACGCACCAGTACCTGTCCCGGTGCTAACGGTGGTACGCTTTCCTGAACGAGCTCAACCCTGTCTTTACCTGTGAAGTAGATGCACAGTGACTCCATATCCGTCCTCCTTATTCTCGAAATGCCCGTGCTCCCTGTGAGATATGGCAGCGGTGTACGACGGGCTGTATTCCCGTTTGACGGGTATACTCCTCGCACACGTGTTGGGTGAACTCTTCCATCTGGTGCTCGTGGACCAGGTTGATGGTTGCTCCTCCCCAGCCTGCTCCGGTGAGGCGTGCTCCGATGGCTCCGTGCTGGCGGGCAAGCTCCACCAGCAGGTCCAGCTCGGGGGTGGAGTTCTCGTAATTGATGCGGCTGCTCTCGTGGGAAGCGTACATCATCTCACCCAGTCGCGCCACGTCTCCACGTCGCAGAGCGTCGCGTCCCTCCAGCACACGCCGGTTTTCGCCAATCACATGGCGTGCCCGCCGACGGTGCGGCTCGGGCATCTGTGCTTCCCACCGCATGAAATCTTCCCATGATACATCACGCAGTAGTTGTACGTGTGGTCCCAGCCGCTCGCGGAACCATGCCGCCGCTTCCATACATTCGCGGTGGCGGGTGGCGTAATCGCCGCTGACCAGGGTGTGCTGTGCCATTGAGTGTATCAGGATGAACGCGAATGAACCGGCAGGCAGAGCTATCGCTTCATGCTCTTCGCTACGGGTATCCAGAAACAGGATACTGTTCTCTTCACCGAAGACAGAGGAGAACTGGTCCAGAATGCCACACGGCATTCCGACGAATTCGTTTTCGGCGCGGCGGCACAGTTTGGCTATCTCCCAGCGAGGCAGGATGGCGTTGTGCAGTTCCAGCAGTGCCATAGCGGTGGCGACCTCCAGAGATGCGCTGCTGCTGACGCCCGCGCCGATAGGCACGTTGCCCGTCACCACTGCTTCGAACGGCTCTACTGGGATACCCGCTTTCAGCAGCTCGACCACCACTCCCTTCACGTAGTCCGCCCAGCGGTCGTGTGGGTCTCTCTGAATAGAGCCCAGCGTGAAAGTGGCTTCCGCGTCCTTCTGCCGGGCAAAGATACGGCATCGCGCGGAGTCGCTTTTGCGCACTGCCACGACGGTCACGCGGTCAATTGCCGCGCTCATCACATAGCCGCCGTTGTAGTCCGTATGGTTGCCCAGCACTTCTACCCTGCCGGGTGCAACGCCGTATGCAGCAGGGAGGCTTCCATACCGCTCCTGAAAGGTCTTTCGTGCCTGGTCCACTATCTCCAGCATTTTCCCTGAACTCCGTGAATTGTTCGTGCTTCGGAATGATTTCGCGAAGAGCTGCCTTTCTCCTGCCGATAATACAGAAGGTGATATCGCTGTAATCCTCTAAACTAACCCCGTGACAACAGGGGGATGGGGAGGACACGTCGGATGCCTCGACCTTTGGTACTGGGCAACGGTGAGATACTGGTTTGTGAAGATGGCGCGCTCAACATCCGTGATTTCTACTTTCCCTATGTGGGGCTATACAATCACCTCAGCGGGCACAAAATCCGCATGGGCGTGTGGTGCGACGGGCGTTTCTCGTGGCTGGATAGCGGTGAGTGGGTCATCACTATCGATTATCAGGCTGATACTCTGGTGACCGAATGTACGGCGGTACATCCGGGGATGAACCTGAGTCTGGGCGTTAACGACTGTGTTTCTCACCGTGAGAATATCTTTTTAAGGCGGCTGCTTATCCGCAATCTCAGCGACTTTCCCCGCGAGGTACGGGTCTTCTTCTCACACAACTTCCACATCGCGGAAACCGATATCGGTGATACCGCGTTCTACAACCCCTTCTTGCAAGCGGTGATACACTACAAACGCGACAACTGGTTCTTGGCAACCGGCACCAGTCGCTACAACGGCATCTACCAGTATGCATGCGGGGTCAAAGGCTTTGGGGGAGCAGAGGGCACGTGGCGCGACTGCGAGGACGGCGAGCTCAGCGGACGTCCCATCGAACAGGGGTCTGTAGATAGCTCCATCAGTTTTCGCTTATTGCTTCCGCCTGGGGAAGAGGAGGAGCTGCGCTACTGGATTGCCGCGGGACACGATTACCAGGAGGTGCGTGCGCTCCACAACTACGTGGTGGAGAGGGGATTCGACGAGCTTTTGCGAGACACTGCAAATTACTGGTCGCGCTGGTCGGAGAAGGGGGCGGAACTGGTGGAAACCCTGCCCGAGCCAGTGGCCCGGCTTTTCCGACGAAGCCTGCTTGTCATGCGCACGCAGATAGACAACCGTGGGGCGGTGATTGCTGCCAATGATACCGACATCATGACTACTGCGCGGGCGCACTACAGCTACATGTGGCCCCGCGACGGAGCCATCGTTGCCTACGCGCTGGACACCATCGGCTACCCGGACACCACGCGCCGGTTTTTCGAGTTTTGTGCCCGTGTGCTCCCCAAAGACCGTCCGGCGTTGATGCACAAGTACTCCGCCGATGGCTCGGTGGGGTCGTCGTGGCACCCGTGGGTGATTGGGGAACATCACGAAATCCCCTTTCAGGAAGACAGCACAGCTTCGGTGCTGTGGGCTTTATGGCATCACTACCGGCGTTACCATGACCTGGAGTTCATCGCCTCACTCTACGAGAGCCTGATACTGCCCGCGGCGCATTTCATGGCGACTTATCGTGACCCGCAAACACGTTTGCCTTTGCCCAGTTATGACCTGTGGGAAGAACGGAGGGGCATCCACACCTACACCAGTGCTTCGGTATATGCAGCCCTGCGAGCGGCTGCGCGCTTTGCTCATCTATTTGGGGACGAGGAGGAGCGGCTACTTTTCCGCACCGCCGCCGAGGAGATACACGCGGGTATCCTCCGGGAACTGTACGACGAAAGCAGCGGCTGTTTCTTCAGAATGATTGTGTCACAGCCAGACGGCAGCTACAGCAGAGACGCAACGGTGGACAGCAGCGTCATCGGTGTTCTTCGCTATGGCGTGCTGGATGCGGATGCACCGCAAATGCAATGTTGTGTGCAGCGCCTGCGTGAAAGGCTGTGGGTGAACACCAGCATTGGCGGGATGGCACGCTACGAAAACGATTACTACCATCGAAAGAGTTATGAGTTACCGGGCAATCCGTGGATTATTTGCACCCTGTGGCTGGCGGAGTACGAGATTGCTCGCGCGAACAGTCCGGGAGAGCTGCGCCCGGTCCTGGAATTAATAGAGTGGGCGACGCAGCGGGCTATGCCCACAGGTGTGCTGCCTGAGCAGGTAGACCCGTTTACCGGCGAGGCGTTATCCGTCGCGCCGCTCACGTGGAGCCATGCAGAATACGTGTATGTGGTAATGTTGTACCTGAACCGTCTACGCGAGATGATGGAGTAATCTCAAACCTTAAACCGGATGTACAGGATATCTCCGTCCTGCACCACGTAGTCCTTGTGCTCGAGCCGGATGGCGCCAGCATGTTTGGCGTTCTCCCAGGAGCCATGCTTTTCCATCAGCGCCCAGGACAGCACCTCGGCTCGGATGAAACCGCGCGCCATATCGGAGTGAATGCGTGCAGCCGCCTCCAGCGCAGTGGAACCCTGCGGAAGTGTCCAGGCGCGAACCTCGTTTTCGTTGAAAGTGAAGAAGGTGATGACACGCAGTGCATCGTACACTTCGCGTACCAGGCGCAGACGTGCAGGTTGCTCGATGCCCATTGCCTGCAGGAACTCCGGTTCCTCTTCGGGAGACAGTTGCGTGATTTCCCACTCGATCTCCGCGCACATCTGCACAAACCGTTCGCCGTGTTCATGACAGTAAGCTTCCAGCTCCGCAACAGGTTCGCCCGATTGCAGGCGCGTTTCGTCCACATTAGCAACCACGACCACCGGCTTTAGCGTCATCAAATTGAAGCCGCGCAGGAGCTTTTCCTGTTCCGGGGTGAACTGAGCAAGGCGCAAAGGAGTCTCGTTATCCAGCAGGGATTTCGCCAGCGTTAGCGCTTCATGCTCTGCTCGTTCGGGCATTGCGTCCTTCCGAACGCGCAGCGTTTTCTCAAGGCGTTCCAGCCGCCCCTCCACCATCATCAGGTCTGCCAGAAGCAGCTCCTCGTCAACGCGCCGTGCTGCCTGCAGAGGGTCCACGGTGCCACTGAAGACATCGATCACGTGCACCAGCGCATCCACCTGCCGAATGCCCTGGAAGAAATCGGTGCCGAAGGCTGGCTTGTGGCGCTCCGTGCTGACGTGCGCCGCGCCGTCAATGAACTCTACCGTTGCAGGCGTTGCCTTCTTGGGTTTGTACAGGTTCACCAGGTAGACGAAGCGGAGGTCGGGAACACTGATAGTGCCGTGATGCGCACCGGCGATACCGGGCACCGCTCCCTCGTGCGTTCCGTGTAGCAGTGCGCGGAACAGCGTGGTTTTGCCTGACTGTGGCAAGCCGATGATGCCCACTTTCATGGCTGAACCCTCCCTGTTCTGGCGTTCAGCAAATGGAATTGTACGTCAGGGGGCGGCTGGTGACGGTACCGTCCCCATGCGAAATACCATACAGCGACTATCGCGAGTATCAGCAGAGCCACCTGCCCGATATCGCGCCACGGCGGGCGGTTGGGTATCCTTCTTCGTCGTGCAATTGGTCGTCGGTGTGTGGTCATGGTGAATCTGTTGTCCATACTCGGACACGCAGTGGTCTGTTTTTACTTTTGTCCATAGTATGCTCCTTCGCCGTGCTTGCGCCAGAAGTGTTTGTCCAGTAACGATTGGGATACGGGGGGCAGATTCTGCCACGCCTCCTGTGCAATGAGAGTCCACAGCGCCATCGCAGAAACCTCTTCGAGGGTCACCGCGTTCTCCACCGCTGTTTCCGCGTCCTTGCCCCAGGTGAAGGGCGCGTGCTGCGCCACTAGCACCGCTGGTATGTGGTCGGGGTTGAGGTTCAGGCGGTGGAAAGTTTCCACGATAACGAGACCCGTGTTGCGCTCGTAGTCGCTGGCGATCTCTTCATCGGTGAGTGGGCGGGTGCAGGGCACTGCGCCGTAGAAGGCGTCGGCGTGTGTGGTACCAAAGCAGGGCAGGGGACGCATGGCTTGCGCCCACGCAGTGGCATAGCGTGAGTGTGTATGTGCAATGCCGCCTATCCCCCCGAACTGCTGGTACAGCACCAGATGGGTGGGCGTATCCGAAGAAGGACGCAGCTGGCTGTCCACCACCTGACCCTCCATGTCTACCAGCACGATATGTTCTGGGCGCAGTTCTTCGTAAGGCACGCCGCTGGGTTTGATGGCGAAGATGCCCGTGTCACGGTCGATCTCACTGGCGTTGCCCCAGGTGAGGATGACCAGTCCATGCTTCACCAGAGCAACGTTAGCCTGGTAGACACGTTCTCGCAGTTCGCGCAGGGCGTTTTTCATGTCCGATTTTCTCCTCCATTAGTGCCGCAGGGAAAAGACATGCACCACGCTCATCTGGAGCCTGAGAGCGAAACGATGTTCCACCAGTAAGGTTCGTCTTAAGAATCTTGACTCCTGCGCGAAAAGGGGGTATACTACACACGAAGTTACAGGGCGAAGTAGCCTCAGAGTTTGTAAGGAGGGACGCTCCTCAGGGCGCAGAATGATTCTGCGGGGGGGCGTCCCATTTGGTTTGTCTGGGGCAAAACGCCGGCGCACATGACAGAAGGAGGTAATGTACATGACACCCAAAGAGGCAATCGACTTTGCTCGTGAGAAGGAAGCACAAGTTGTAGACTTGCGGTTTACGGACCTGCCGGGCACATGGCAACACTTCTCGATGCCAGTGGAAGCTCTGGACGAAAGCCTGTTTGAAGAGGGTATCGGCTTTGACGGCTCGTCCATTCGCGGCTTCCAGGTGATTAACGAGTCCGACATGCTGTTGATCCCGGACCCCAGCACGGCGTTCATGGACCCTTTCACGGAGCACCCGACGGTAGTGTTTATCTGCGACGTGGTTGACCCGCTGACGCGCGAGCGCTACACCCGCGACCCGCGCTACGTGGCGCAAAAGGCGGAACAATACTTGCGCTCGACGGGTATCGCAGATGTTGCGTATTTCGGTCCGGAGGCGGAGTTCTATATTCTGAACGATGTCCGCTTTGACCAGAACCAGCACTCCGGCTACTATTTTATCGACTCCGATGAAGGCGCATGGAACATGGGGCGCGACGAGAAGCCCAACCTGGGCTACAAAGTGCGGTACAAGGAGGGATACTTCCCCTGCCCTCCGATGGATAGTTTGCAGGACCTTCGCACGGCGATGATGCTCAACCTGAAAGCAGTCGGGGTGGAACCGGAGGTGCATCACCACGAAGTCGCTACGGCGGGGCAGGGAGAGATTGATATCCGCTTCGCACCGCTGGTGCAGATGGGTGATAACCTGATGAAGTTCAAGTATGTGGTCAAGCAGACCGCCTTTCAGAACGGCTATACCGTTACCTTCATGCCAAAACCCATCTTCATGGACAACGGTTCAGGGATGCACGTGCACCAGAGCCTGTGGAAGAACGGGGTGAACATCTTCTTCGACGAGCGTGGCTACGCGGGGCTGTCGGAGACGGCTATCTATTACATCGGTGGCATCCTGAGGCACGCTGCCAGCGTGCTTGCTTTTGCCGCACCGACGACCAACTCCTACCGCCGCCTCGTGCCCGGCTATGAAGCGCCCATCAACCTCATCTACAGCCAGCGCAACCGCTCGGCGTGCATCCGTATCCCGATGTACTCCTCTTCGCCCAAGGCGAAGCGCATCGAGTTCCGTGCGCCAGACCCCTCCTGCAACGCCTATCTCGCCTTTGCCGCGATGCTGCTGGCGGGGCTGGACGGCATTCAGAACAAAATCGTGCCCCCAGACCCGATTGATAAGGACCTGTACGAGCTGCCTGCGGAGGAGCGCAAGGGCATTCAACACACCCCTGCCAGCCTTGCCGAATCGCTGCAGGCGTTGCGCGAAGACCACGAATACCTTCTGCGCGGGGGGGTGTTCACCGAAGATTTGATCGAGACCTACATCGACTACAAACAGAAGCGCGAGGTGGAAGGAGTCGCGCTGCGTCCGCACCCCTACGAGTTCGTGCTGTACTACGACGTGTAAGGATAGCGCAAGTGAGGGTGGAGGGCGAACTTCCTGCAGTGAGCCCCCCACCCGACCTCCCCACGGGCGGGGAGAGGTTTTCGGCTCGGCGGGAGCCTCGCCCTCCACGTGGAGTTCTTGCTCCGTGTGACCTATTTCCTGGCTTGCCTCTTCCCCGACCGTTTCCGGAATACACCGACACCAACCGCTCCTGTGGCGAACAGTAACAGCGATGTGGGCTCGGGAACAACAGCCTGTGGGGCGAACACCATGTCCTCGAGGAAATATCCTGGGCCGGAGAAGGCCGCGATTTGCTGGGAGACGAAACTGCTGGTGTTGTTGTCCCAGTAGACGTGGTACACTTCGCCGCCTCCGTTGGCTTCACGGGCGATAAACAGGTCGTTCGGTTGCAGGTTAGGGATGCCTGTTAGGTTACTCAGCTGATAAATCTTGGAGTTGCTCCCCCCGTACAGCGAAACATACAGCGCCAGCGGTGCGCCCGTGCGCGAGTGATAGAGGCGAAACGATTCCGGTGCGCCAGGAATCGGTGAGGTTACTGCCTGAAACGAGCCTGTCGCTGGGTCTATCGTGAACATTGTAGACGTCGGATAGTTCTGCCCGACCAGCACCTTATTCTGGAAGGTGCCCCAACGCGAGTTGCTTCCCAGCACAATCAACGCCTCGGGCAAGCCCTGCTGACTAAACCCGTAGGAGTCTGTGTAGCTCAGAGCTGTCGTCCACACGATATTGCCGGCACTATTCACTCGCGAGACCTCTCCGCTGCCTTCGTTGGCGTAGAACAGGTCGTAGTTAGCGACTCCAAACTCGTCCAACCGCACGGTGGTGTAATTGGTGGGGGTCGCCCACCAATTATGCGCGCTTGGCAGGCCGGAGGTAAAGGTGGTTACTGTGCCTGTAGGGGAGATTGCGAAGATTTCGCCCGTACCGCCGCTAGATACGAAGGTCGTTCCCTGCGCATGGCCGTTCCAGTTTTGAGGTAGCACGGTTAACAGGGTTTCGAAGTGGGTACTGCTCGTGGTGGATGCCAGATGGTTCAGAGCCTTGGTTGCCAGGTCAATCGTTGCATACTGCGGCGGTGTAGTGCCGTACTGGTACTGTATCACGAAGCGGTTGCGGACCCAGTCGAAATCCATCTTCATATTGCCGGTCGTAGTTGTCCATTCCGTCGCAACCACTCCGTAGTTGGTGGTAACGGTTACGGTGGCATGTGCCGCTTGTGCCACGCACAGCACGCTGAGGGCATAGCTCCAAAGCCGCCGCATTAGGGCGTAACCGTCCTGCGAGAAAGCGGGTTTCATGTTCTTTCCCCCTTGAAACGAAGTACTAAGTCGTTACACAGCGGAATGATGTGCTTCCCCTTTTATCATCCTACAGATGGACGAACCTGTTCCTGGGTGCGGTGCAGGATGTTCCAGTTCCTCAGGAGATGCAACGTTGACACCCAAACAGTGACTGCAGGCGCACGAAAGGCGGTGCAACCTTGGGTGTTCTTCCAGCATGCGTAACTTCCGATGTATTTGTCGATTATTATAGCTAAATTGTTCCCGGATCCTTTAGTGAATTTTGCCGGAATTATCGCGGGTTGCCTGCCGAAAAGAGTGCGGCTTGCGCTTCGACAAGGAGCAACTGAATATCGAGAGTCGTCCCCGCGTGTGCAGGAACCTTGTGCTGCAGTCGAGAACGCAGAAGCAAGTGCTTACGGAGGGAGAGAGGGCGATGCTGGGACTATGTCTGTTGCTGGCGATGGGTAGTGTCGGATGGCAGGATGGATGGGTAACCGTGCGCCCGGAGGATACTGGAGAAGCATTGGTCAACCCCGGTATGGGTTGGGTGTTGCACTACTACGACAACATCCCTGAGAACTATGGCTCGCGGCTGGAGCCTTCCGACACGGTGGACGATTTCCCCGGCCTTTCGGTGGTGTATCTGCGCATACCCTGGTCGTACATCGAGCCCGAGGAGGGACGTTTCAACTGGTCGGTGCTCGATACTCCTGCGCAACGATGGATTGCCCGGGGTAAGCAGATAGCCCTGCGCATCAGCTGCAGCGAGTCCTGGACGCGTTGGGCAACGCCGGAATGGGTGTATCGCGTCGGTGCAAAGGGTTATGACTTTGAGCCGGGCGTGGGCGTTAAAGAGGGTGGTCCCTACTGGGAACCGGATTACGACGACCCCGTTTTCCTGCAGAAGCTGGAGAACTTCCTCGCTGCGCTGGCAAAACGATACGACGGCAACCCCGAAGTAGCGTTCATCGACGTGGGCTCGCTGGGCGTGTGGGGTGAAGGTCATACCTTCGCCAGCACGCGGCGCAAAATCTCCCCCGAAACGGTAAAGAGGCACATCGACCTGCATGTCCAGTATTTCAAACGCACTCTGCTGGCGGCGAACGATGATTTTTCTTTTCATGGTGAGGAGACCATCGACTACGCCCGCGAGAAAGGATTGACCCTGCGTGACGACAGCATTCTGGTGCAGGGTGGCGAGAACGCCTATTTCCAGGCAGGTATGGCACAGGCTTTCTGGCGCGATAGACCGGTGATCCTCGAGTGCCAACACTATGGACCGTCCAAAGAGCGGGGTTACTGGCAGGACGGCAGCAAGTACCTGCAGGCGGTGGAGGAATACCACGCCAGTTACGCATCTATCCACTGGTGGCCGCGCGAGTTCCTTCAGGAGAATCGCGAACTGATAGACAAAATCAATCGTCGGTTGGGCTACCGCCTGCGACTGGTAGAGGCTTCGTGGCAGAAGCGGGCGAAGGTCGGAAGTAGATGGGAACTGCGGTGGCAGTGGAGCAACGCGGGTGTCGCGCCTTGCTATCGGGGTGGTTATCCGGCAATCACATGGAAGGATGAGAAAGGCGGCATCGTGGCGGTGCTGGTGGACGAAGGGCTGAACGTCAAAAACCTGCCCGTTACACCACCAGACAAAATAGAGGTTGTGGAGACCTGGGCGAGCTTTGCACTTCCGTTTCAGTTGAAGCCGGGTGTTTACTCGGTATATGTTTCGGTAGGCACGGCGACGGGCACGCCAGAGATCGCTCTTCCCTTGCCGCGCAACGATGGTCAGAGACGCTACCTGCTGGGGCAGGTGGAGGTGGTACCTTAACATTTGCCTGACCGCTCGTTTTTGCCTATAATGTACCTGTCAGCATGAACAGGTAAGGAGAACAAAAGATGGCTTTGTCTGCACAGGAGATATGGGCACAGGGCGTGGACCGCATGAAGGACAAAATCGTTTTGCCCAGCATGTGGGAAGCACTGGACCATGCGGTGCCCATCACCATAGAGAACGGTGAGTTTGTGGTCGGGTTGCCCTCTCAGCGATACAGCCTGTCCGGGCATCTGCGTAATCCGGGCTACCGCCGCACGATTGAGATTATCCTCTCGGAGCTTGCGGGTCAGGATGTACAACTGCGCATCATTGAGGGCACCACCCTCACCGATTGGGAGCGCACCAAGCAACGTGAAGCGCTCGCAGCTGCCAGCCGTGAGCAGGAGTATGCCCAGCGACGCAAACAGGAAGAGGTGGAGCAGTCCTGGGATGCGCTCTACGACCGCGTGGTGCGTGCTTACTCCGAGCAACCCTATCGTCAGCTGCCTCAGGGGAAAGCACAGTATCTGCGCAGGGCGTTGCAGATGGTCAGTGAGGCGATGGACGAGCTGTACTCCGCCAGCGACGAAGTAGACGACCTGACGGAGCGGAACCTGGCGCGGGTGATCGACCGCATCGCCAACAACATCGGCGCTCCGCCTGTGCTGGTGGCATACGAGCTGTTCCGTCTGCGCAGTCCGGAGCGGTGAGGATGTGTGGAAAGTCCACAAGCCGCAGGGCGCGTTGCCTTGCGGCTTTTGTATGTCCTACGGGGGGCTTGTCAAAGAATGGCTTACGATGTCTGCGTCTACGGCACAATGTGTTTGGACCGGATACGCAAAGTCGACCAGCTGCCGCCACCGGGCGGATACGTGGAGGTTTTGGAGGAGCGATGGATGCCCGGCGGCGAGGCATTGAATACCGCCATTGCGCTGGCAACGTGGGATGTTCACGTCGCGCTGGTGCCCAACGCGCTGGGCGAAGATGAACTGGCAGAACACCTGCTGCGGATGTTAAAGGCGTATCCTTCTCTGGACCTGCGCTTCCTTCGCTTGCGAAAAGATGTGCAAACGCCTACCTGCGACGTGTATGTCACGCCAGACGGACACCGCACGATGTTTGGTTCGGGCTTTGCGCAGATGTCTGCTGAGCAGGTTCCAGCGGAAGCGCTGCGTCAGGCGAAAGCCTTTACCGCCGACGCCAACCCCGGAGAGGCTTCCGTGCGTGCGTGTGAGCAGGCTGCGAGGGCGGGTGTGCCAGTTGTGGCGATGGACCTGCACGATTCGGAGCGGGCGGGTCAGGTAGCAACTATTTTGCTCACCTCCTACGAGTGGGTCGGGCGCGATGATAGCATCGACTATCTGAAGCGCGTGGCGGCTCAGTATCGGGAGCGGTACGGGTGCACCGTTGTCCTCACCGCTGGCGCGAAAGGATGTGTACTGGCGGAGCGCGAACATCAAGATGTGGTGCATATCCCGGCGTACCGCGCGCCCAGTGTCGTGGATACCACCGGTTCCGGCGATGTGTTCCGCGCCGGGCTGATGTATGGACGCTACGTGCTGGGACGCAACCTTAAATGGGCGATTCGCTTCGGTTCGGCGGCAGCAGCGTTGAACGCCGGGGCGATGGGGGCGTGTGCCGGAGTGCGACCGGTGGAAGAGATAGAGCGATTCATGAAAACACAAAATGCGGTTGGATAGGAGGCTACACAGTGAAACTCTGTCTGAACGCAACAATAGGCGGTTACGGCAACATTCATGAGTTTGTTGCTCGGGCGAAAAGGCACGGTTTTCAGGCGGTGGAGTTCAGCGTGGAGGAGATTGCGGACATCATCCAGCAACAGGGTGTGGACGCCGCACGCGCGATTTTCGAGGAATCGGGTATCGAGCCGGTTTGCTTCGGACTGCCGGTGGAGTGGCGCAAGGACCATGAAACGTTGAAAGAGGGACTGCGTCAACTGCCGCGGCTGGCGCGGGCTGCGCAGGCGATTGGTTGTACCCGAACGGCGACCTGGCTACCCCCGAGCATCGACGAATTTCCCGCGGCTTACTCCGTACGGATGGCAGAGCGCTTTAGGGAAATCGCACGGGTGCTGGCGGATTTCGATGTGCGTCTTGGTCTGGAATGGGTGGGTCCGGCAACCGCCCGCACCAGCAAGTACGAGTGGATCCATACCATGCACCAGCTGCTGAATTTTGAGGCGGAAATCGGTGCGCCCAATCTCGGATTACTGGTAGACAGTTTCCACTGGTTCTGTACGGAGGGCACCACAGAAGACCTGGAGCGTTTGACCAACCAGCAGATTGTGCATGTGCATATCAACGACGCACCCAACAAGCCTCCGCAAGAGCAAATAGATTTCCAGCGCCTGTTGCCGGGTGAGGGAGTGATTGACCTCACGGGCTTCCTGCGCGCGCTGAAGAAAGTCGGCTACGACGGTGGCATCGCTATCGAGGTGTTCAATGAAGAACTAAAAGCAATGGCTCCCGATGAGGCCGTGGCGAAAGCGAAGCAGGCGTACGACACCGTGTGGGGGAAAGCGTTTGGATAGGGTGGTGGGCCCGGCAGGACTCGAACCTGCAACCAACCAGTTATGAGCCGGCCGCTCTGCCTTTGAGCTACGGGCCCCCGTGCGCGCACATATAGTTTACCAGAGACGCCCGATGCGTGCAAGGGGACAGACTTTGCCGACATACGTGAGCCATCATCGTGCTACCTGCTGAGAACTACAGCTCGGAATATCCCCGAAAAATAACCGGTTTTCAGCCCCTTTCGGTTTAATCCCCGTATTTTGCGAAGCGCATGTGCGCCTATTCTTGCGATTAAATAGGGGTGACTAAACTTTTGAAGGAGGTCGTGTACACATGCAAAAGCGCGTTTCTCGGTGGCTCGCGACTGCAGTGGCTGGTGTCATGGTTTTGACCGTCTCCGCCGGCGCCACCACGATTGTGGGTACTCCTGGTGCAGGATGGCAGGCGTGGTCCGCGCCGAATCAGGATGGCAGCCCCTATTGGGACAATACTTCCCAGGACGGTAACAAGAAGAACATCGGTTACTTCCTGAGCAAGACCGGTGGTTTCAGCAGCCATCCCGCCAGCCCGGCAATCACCCCCGAGTGGTGGGGCATCGACGCCACACCTACGGGGGCTGACCTGAACTTCCACTTCAAGAGCCCTCTGTCGCAGGCGGTGAAGCTGGTCATCGAAGTAGCCGGCAACGCCAACATCAACGAGCTCGGCTGGTACGACGTGACTAACCCGTTGGTAGGTGGAGTCATCTTCCCCGGTGCTGCGGGTGCTGGTGCCACTACAGTTTTCAGCCCGAGCCTCAACTTCGGTCTATACATCAAGACCGCGGGCGGTGTGAAGTATTACACGCAGTCCAGCCTGAACCCGCTGGCTGAGCAGGATCACCAGCACTTTGCGGTGTTCAAGGAAGCGCCCGGCGTGTACTGGATTGGCGTTGAGGATAAACGGAAGAACATGGGCGAAGGTTTCGGCGGCGACTACAACGACATGGTGATTCGCATGGCAGTCGTCCCGGAGCCGGCAACGATGAGCCTGTTTGCACTCGGTTTGCTTCCGTTGCTGCGGCGGCGCAAAGCGTAAAACCACTGCACAGGTGGAGCAAGAGCAGGGGGCGCAGGAATGACCTGCGCCCTTTTGCGTCATTCGGGTATAATGGAATCGCTATTCCCACGAAGAGAGGCGAGAGACATGAACGAGGTAGAGAAGGCGACGTGGCGCACGAAGGTCGGGCTGGCGGAGATGCTGAAGGGCGGTGTGATTATGGATGTAACCTCGCCCGAACAGGCGGAAATCGCCGAGGAGGCGGGTGCGGTAGCGGTCATGGCGCTGGAGCGTGTACCCGCCGACATCCGGGCGCAGGGTGGCGTCGCCCGCATGACCGACCCCAAAATCATCAAAGCCATCATGAAGGCGGTCAGCATCCCGGTCATGGCGAAATGCCGAATCGGGCACTTTGTGGAAGCGCAGATACTGGAAGCGCTGGGGGTGGACTTCATTGACGAGAGCGAAGTGCTGACCCCTGCCGATGAACAGCACCACATCCACAAGCACGCTTTCAGGGTTCCTTTTGTTTGCGGCTGCCGCGATCTGGGTGAAGCGTTACGGCGAATCGGCGAAGGCGCGGCGATGATACGCACCAAAGGCGAGGCAGGTACGGGCAACGTGGTGGAGGCGGTACGCCACATGCGTGCGGTGATGAGTGGCATCCGTTGGCTGCAGAGCCTGCGCGAGGACGAACTGATGGCGGCTTCCAAACAGCTGCAGGCTCCGTATGAGCTGGTGGTAGAGGTGCACCGCACCGGCAGGCTACCCGTGCCGAACTTTTCGGCGGGTGGTATCGCCACCCCTGCAGATGCTGCGCTGATGATGCAGCTGGGCGCGGAGGCAGTGTTCGTCGGTTCCGGTATCTTCAAATCGGGTGACCCGAAACGCCGTGCCAAAGCCATTGTGGATGCGGTGACCTACTACAACGACCCGAAGGTCCTCGCCGAGATTTCCGAGGACCTTGGCGAGCCAATGGTGGGCATCGACATCCGACAGCTCGAGGAGAAGGAGCTTCTGGCTCCGCGCGGGTGGTAGATTCGCGTGACCCCTCTCCCAGCCTGTGGGAGAGGGGATGTATACTTCAGTTCACGACGCCGGACGCACCTCGACCTCGCCGAACGGCTCCAGAGATTTCTGAATATGCTCTGCCTCTCCTACAGCCACAATCGCCATGCGGTCTGGGACGAGGTGGCGTTGGACCACATCGCGTATCGTCTCCAGTGTGATGGACTGCACGCGCTCGCGATAGGTTTCCATGCTGTCTTTGGGCAGTTCCAGCATTTCGATAGCCACGATTTCGCTCGCGATACCGCCCTGCGTGCTGAGGTGGATGGAGAAGGTGCCGTTCAGGTAGTTCTTCGTGCTTTCCAGCTCGTTTTCGGTGATACCGTCGCGTCGGAGCACATCTACCTCTTTGAGCATCTCCTGCACCGCTTCGCCCACCACCTCCGGGCGTACCTGTGCGGACATGGAGAAGCTGCTTGCTTCACGGTGTTGCGATAGATGTGACCCCACATCGTAGGCGAACCCTTTCTGCTCGCGCACGTTCATGAAAAGCCGCGAACCTGCACGTCCCCCCAGTGCCGTGTTAGTCACCTCCAGAGCCAGAAAATCGGGGTCGTTCGGGCGCGGGGCAAGATGCCCGATAAGCAGGTTAACCTGCACCGAGCCCGGCCGATCCACGATGTGTACCGTGCGTCGTTGGCGGCACGGAGGTGGTTCGTGCGTCGGGTGTTGCACGCCTCGCGATTGCCAGCCTGCGAACGCTTTGTCCAGACCTTTGTGCAGCTGTGAGGCATCCACTGCCCCAACCACTACTAACAGGCTGTTGTCCGGAGTGTAATTGCTCGCGTGGAACTGGCGCAGGGTATCAGGTGTCATGGCGTTCACCGACTCTTCCGTCGGAGCGATACGCGCGTAGGGGTGGTTGCCGAAAAGCACCCTCGCGTAGCGCTCGCGGGCGAGGAAGGCCGGTTGAGTTCGCTGGTAACGCAGTGTCTGGATAGTGTTCTCCTTCGCGAGCTCCACCTCGTCAGGGTCAAACGCCGGGGCGGTTACAGTCTCCGCCAGCAGTTTCAGCAATGGGATCAGGTTTTCCGCCAGCACGGTTGCGGAAACGGTGCTGTAGTCCCGGTTGGCATGGGCCTCCAGAGTGGCGCCCAGCTCCTCGACAGCGCGGGCGAACTGGAAGCTCTTGCGTTTTTGAGTGCCCTGTGTGAGGCAGTGAGCGGTCAACGCTGCCAGACCGGGCAGGTCGGCAGGGTCGTGTGCGCTGCCTGCCCGCACCACGAGGCGTAACGTCACAAAAGGAACGCGCCTGTCTTCCACAAGAATCACACGCAAGCCACCGGCGGCGGTGAACTGCTCGCGTCTGGGCAGCACCAGCGGACGCAATGCTGTCGGCGGTGGAGGGGTGGTTATCACTTCTGGTCTCCCCATTCTGTCCTCCTCTATTGCTCTGCTCCGGTTGCACCGGGAAGAATATACAAAACGGTACGGTTGGTGGGTACCAGGAAGCGCTGAGCGACCTGTTGCACGTCTTCCGCGGTAACATCCAGATAGCGTTGCAAGTCGGTGTTGATCAACGCTGGGTCGCCGTCAAAAAGCGTGTGATATGCCAGTTCCATCGCTCGCCCGAGCGGGGTCTGAAGTCCGTACATTCCGCCCCAGACGCCCCGGAAGCGTTCTGCGCGCAGCTGGTTCTTCGCACGCTGGAGCTCGCGTGGTTGCACGTCCTTTTGCTGTATCTGCTCCAGTTCGGCATAGATACTGCGCTCGACATGCTCAAAATCCCTGTCCGGCTTGAAGACCACGAAGGTCGTAAAAAGCCCTGGTCCCCGGCGGTCCTCCAGCCCTCCCGATACAGCCAGCGCGCTCTTTTGTCGTTTCACCAGCCGCTGGTGCAGGCGTGCACTCTCTCCTCCGAACAGGATACGGTCCAGCAGAGCGAGTGCGTATCTTTCAGGCGAGTGGCGGGGCGGAACCTTCCATGCCGTTGCTATCGCGGGCAAGTTTGCCAGCCTGTCGGTATAGGTAGCGCGTTTCTCCTGTCCACGCTCTGGTTCACTCACATCCACCGGCTGCGGCGGCTCCTGTGGGGGGATGTCACCGAAATGTTTGCGCACCCACTCCAAAGCCTGGTTCTCTTCGAAGTCGCCAGCGATGGCCAGCACGGCGTTGTTGGGGGCGTAATAGGTGCGGAAGAAGCGTTGCACGTCTTCCAGGGTTGCCGCATCGAGGTCTTCCATAGAACCGATGACCGAGTGTGCATTGGCGAAGTTGTCGTACGCCAGCTCGTAGAGCAAGATGCCCCGCGCGTACGAGAAGGGTTGATTGTCCACACGCAAGCGCTTCTCCTCTTTGACCACCTCGCGCTGGTTATCTAAGTTCTCCTGATTGACCTGCAGGGAACGCATCCTGTCCGCCTCGAGCCACAGGGCGAGCTCCAGCTGGTTGCTGGGCATGACTTCGAAATAGATGGTGAAATCGCTGCTGGTCATCCCATTAAGCACACCGCCGTTGTCCTCGACGTAGGTGTAGAACTCGCCCTTTCTTACGTTGACGGAACCCTGAAACATCATGTGTTCGAACAGATGGGCAAACCCTGTGCGTCCGGGCGGTTCGTTACGTGCCCCCACATCATACAGCACCACCACTGCTACCACCGGCACACTGTGGTCTTCGGAAAGCACCACACGCAAGCCATTGTCGATAGTGTGCAGGGAGTAGGGAACACGGAAAGGTATCGCCTTTTGGACTGCCATCTCCCCCGTGGACTCCTGTTCATCCGTATTTTTCTGTGGTGAGTATAGCCTTTTTCTGCTCATGATTGCAAGCCTTGTGTACGGATACAGTGAACAGGTTTCTGAAACAGTCTCTGCATTCCCCACCACGGGTGGAGTTGTTTTAGCCAGGGGAGTTCTGATAAAATAAAACGGTTAAGTGAAAAGGTGGGATTCACTGGCGGAGGAAGATGAGAAAAGAGTGGTGGTATGTAATCGTTGGGCTGTTGTCCCTGTATCTGGCTGTCCCTTTGTCGGCGGGGCAGTTTTCGGTTCGAACCATACCGGCGGTCAGTACGGCTAAGCCTCCGGTGATAGACGGAAAGCTCGATGACGAAGCATGGCAAAGTGCGCCTGTCGCGCGGGAGTTTATCGACCCCTACACCGGCAAGCCCGCCGCAGACCAGACCGAAGCATACATCCTATATGACAACACGGCTATCTATGTCGCGTTTTACTGTCATGATAGCCAGCCAGACGCCATTGTGGCGCGGGAAATCCGCCCAGGTTCGCAGTTCCCCGGAGAGGACACGGTCACTTTTCAGATCGACCCCTATCGCTCGCGCGACTGGGCGAACATCTCGGCTTTCATCGTGAACGCCCTGGGCACCCAGAACGAACGCATCGCCGGGGGGCGCGCTGCCAAACGCGAGTGGCGCGGCATCTGGCAGGCGGCGGTACAGCGAGTGCCGGATGGCTGGACGGTGGAGATGCGTATTCCCTGGGAGGTTTTAAACTATCCCAACACCAACGGCGCAGTCAACATGAGTATTAACTTCAAGCGTGACCATGCCCGCACGCGCATCGACTACTTCTGGAGCGACGTCACCCCCATGCGCCGCCCCGAGCTGATGGGAGTATGGCAGGGGGTGCGACCTCCAAAGGCAGGCAATCGCAAAACCCTGCAGTTCATGAGCTATCTCACGCCGGAGTGGCAGGACGGTGGTGGGGAGGAGGTACGTGCCGGACTGGATGTGCGCTACACGCCAACTCCTCAGCTGACCGGAGTGCTAAGCATGTTCCCCGACTTTCGGAACATCGAGGCGTCCGTAGAAGGCATCGAATTCAGCCGCAGTGAGCGGTTTGTGGAGGAAACGCGCCCGTTCTTTATGGAAGGCATCCGTTACTTTGACCTGACGGAGCCTTACGGTATCGGACGCCTTTTCTACAGCCAGCGCATCGCGGAGTTCGACGCAGGCTTGAAACTTTTCGGCAACCTCCATCCCGCGCTGTCGATCGGCGTGCTCAGCACCTTCCGCGGAGAGCGAGACAGGGCGTCGGTGGCGCATTTACGCTACTCCGCGGGCGAGCGCGGAGGGTGGAGTATCTACGGTCTGCTGCGCCGCGGTAGCGATAACCCGCAGCATGATGCGTACGGTACCAGCGGTAACATCCGCTTCGGCAACTTCCGCATCGGTGGCAAGTGGATTTATGCACGGGAAGGGGATACGGGCGGCGTCGCGACCGACGTGACTTTGAACTACGAAGTGCCTCGCTGGTTCAGCGGGTTGCGCTGGATGCGGATTGACCCCGATTTTCGCGCCTCGCTGGGGCTCATCTATTTCACCGACAGACAGGGATTATCATGGTATACCCGCTATGATAACGAGTTTCGGCAGGGAGCCATCCGCGAGCTGGAGGCAGATGTTTTTCTGCGCGACTACACACACTGTGACGGCACACCTTTCGAAAAGGGTATACAGGCATCTCTGAACGTCACCTTGCGCTCCGATCACCGCATCGGTATCGAGCATGAGGTCGCCACATTTGAAGGCACGCATGACCGTGTGTTTCAGGTAAGCGTGGGCGGTAACGTCAGCAATCGGTTCCGGCAGTGGAACCTCCGTTACGAGTTCGGACAGCGTTCGGACAGGGATATCCGTTTTATCGGTTTCGGCATCACGCGCCGGCTGTTCGGTAAGCTGGATGTGGGGCTAAACGGCTCGATCCTGCGGTTCGACGAAAACCGCGACCAGTATATCCTCACCGTAAGCTGGGAGTTCGATGAACTGCGCGCGTTGAGCGCGCGGCTGGTGCAGAGGGACGGTAATGTGAACTGGTACCTTGCCTACCGCAGCGCAGGAGGGGTAGGGCAGGACATGTACGTTATCATCGGCGACCCGAACGCGGATCGTTTCACGGAGCGCATCGCACTCAAGTGGGTGTGGGCGATGTAAGGTTGCCCGACAGCCTCGCACCCCGTGCCCAATCGCCTGCGCTCATTCGCGGACGACTTTCGGGTTGCACTTCCAGCAGCTGCAGTATCGTGCCCTCACCGCAGGCGACGTACAGCGACTGCCTCTCCACCTTCAGCACGGAGCTGGGAGGCTGAGGCGTCCTGTCGGATACGGGAAGGCACTTCCACACCTTTACCCATTTTTCATTCCAGAAGAAGCCCGAGCCCGGCTTCGGAGACATCGCGCGCACGCGGCACCAGATTCGAAGCGCCGTCTCTTCCCAGCGAATAAGGCTATCTTCGCGGGTGATGGGTGGGGCGTAGGTGGCAAGAGAATGGTCCTGTGGCTGGGGCGATATCGCGTCCTGCTCCAGCGCGCGCAGGGTTTCTATCAGCAGGTCGGCTCCCAGCTGCGCCAGCTTCCGTTCCAGCGTACCGGCATCGTCCTCCGGCAGGATGGCGCAGGTGCGTTGCAGGAGGATGGGACCGGTGTCCAGCGTCGGCTCCATCTGCATGATGGTGACGCCTGTTTCGGTTTCACCGTTCAGGATGGCGTGCTGGATGGGGGCAGCGCCGCGATATTTGGGAAGGAGCGATGCGTGAACGTTGACTGCCCAGCCGCTGGACGGAATCTTCAGCAGTGCTTCGGGGAGAATCTGCCCGAACGCGGCAACCACAATCACATCCGGCGCGAGGGCGCGCGCCTGCTCGATAAACTCCTTCCGACGCACCTTTTCGGGTGTCCAGACAGTCAGCCCTTGCTCTTCGGCGGCGCGGCGCACCGGGGTGGGTTGCAACCGCAAGTGTCTGCCGGTAGGACGGTCGGGTTGCGTCACCACTACCGGGAGGTCGTATCCCGCTCTGCACAAAGCGAGTAGCGAGGGAACGGCGAACTCGCTCGTTCCGAAAAAGAGCACCCGGCGCATCATTTGCCGACAGCGACCGCTTCCTTCCGTTTGGGTTCTTCCTCTTCAGTTGCCCAGCGGAGCGTGGCGGGGTCTGCACGGTCGATGAACAGGATACCGTCCAGATGGTCTACCTCATGCTGGATGACCCGGGCGGTAAGACCCTCTGCCTTGAACTTAATGGTCTTGCCCTGCAGGTTGGTCGCCTTCACCCAGATGGTTTGAGCGCGACGCACGTTGCCCATCAAGCCGGGCAGCGACAGGCATCCTTCCGGCGGTTCCAGCTGCTCGCCCGCCATCTTCAGGATGACCGGATTGACAAGGGCATAAATCTGAGGGTTGCTTTCGTCCGCAAAGTCAGTATACAGTAAGAGCCGGATAGAGACGCCCACCTGTGGCGCGGCAAGACCAATGCCGTTGGCATCCAGCATCGCCTTGCGCATGAACGACACCAGCTGGCGTATCTCCGGCGTGATGCGTTTGACTGGCTCCGCCACCTGGCGCAGGACGGGGTCTGGGTATTTCACAATCGGGTCGCCCTCCGCTCGGGGAAAGGGCGGCAACTCGAACGCCATTGCCACACTACCTCCAGGCGTATTATACCCTGTCTGACGCCGTTTGCACACTCTCCATCGTGCCGTCTTCCATGCCCATCATGCGGGGCGGCGGCGTTTGGGCGTCTGCAGGTTCATACAGGTACACGGGCGTACCGAAGGGAGGAGTAGCATACGGCAGGTGTGTGCTTCCCCTTGCCAGGATATGCTGATAGTTGGCGCAATCTCCTTCGTACGGTTCGCCGTGATTCCAGGGCACCCACGAGCGCGCGTTGCAGTAGTGACAGACATACGCGCGGCGGAAGCGGTCAGACGTGCGGTTGGGGTAGGAGCGGTGCAGGATATGCCCGTGGAAGAACAGCACGTCGCCCGGCTCCATCGGCACGGGGATGGGGTCGGGGTATTTGCGCACGACTTTGGTCAGGGCGTTCACCTCGTCATCGAGGTGGCTGGCGTTTTGCGCGGGGAAAAGATGCTCGATGGCTCCCTCCGCGTGGATGAACCCCCATGGCGTGGTAGGAGGATAGACCGGTTCGCAGTGAGAGCCAGGAACCACCCACAGGCATCCGTTTTGCTCGTCCGCAGGATCCAGCGCAATCCATGCTCCGATAAGGGTGTCCGGGTAGGTAGTGATGTAATACGAGTCCTGATGCCAGCCCTGTCCGCCCATGCCCGGCGGGTTGTAGAAGAGCATCGTTTGCAAGGCAAGCACATCGGGACCGATAAGCGCCTCCAGCACGTCAATGACACGCGGATGCAGCAGCCCCCATTCGGCAGTAGCGTCAACGCGGTGCAGCTGGTGTACGCGCGTCTGTGTTTTGAACACCTCCTCCAGCGCGGCACGGTCGGATTGTTGGGAGACGGCGGGCGGTTGACGTCGCCGCTCCGCCCACTCCAACAGGCGTTGCACATCGCTTTCCGCCAGCAGCTTCTCTACTTTCAGGTAGCCGTGACGCTGGTAGTGAACATACTCGTTTACGGTAACGCGATACCGGTCAGGACGCTCTGGCGCTTTGGGTAGATAAGCCATCGTTCGCCTCCAATGCGATTGGTTAGCGTTGTTAATAGTATAAAGGAATGCTTGTGGCAAGTGCAAGCATACGCGCAAGGCTGTCGCTACCGTTGACACCTGCTGAAGCTTATTTTATACTCTTTTCAGTATCTTCTGTGGCGAGGTGTCTGACATGCCGGTGGTATGGCTTATCTGTCCAGATGCAGGTTTGCGTGAGTGTTTACGGCAGTGCCTGCGCGATGGCGCGGGGTTGCAGGTGCGGTTGAAGCTGTGCGCGTGCGACGCGGTGGTGGTCGCGGAGCCGATGTTCACGCCGGCGCAGGTGGGGACGTTGCAGGCGTATGTGGAGACGGGCAGTGTGCGCGGGGCGGCGAAGCGGCGGTGTTGTTCGGAGCAGACCGTTCGTCGCCATCTCGCGAATGCCCGTCGGCGGGTGGATGCGGACAACGTGGCTCAGCTGGTGTATATCGCCTGCGCGGCTGGGGTATTAACTCCCGTGTATAGCACAAATTGGTCACAAAAATGGCAAAAATTGGGTATTGACGCGGGGGGGGGACGGTGTAGAATAAGGGTAGAATGCTCGAAAAGGAGGAGGTAAATGAGATGAAACGTCTTGCCACAGTTATCTCGAAGTGGTTGGCTTATGCAGAGGTGCCGCAACGAACCCCTGACTAAGGGGCCAACAAACCCTAACCAGTAGTTGGGTCTGCCACTGCGTCTACCTCTTGGAGGTACCGCTTGCACGAGGTAGAAAAATTGGAGGTGACACGGTGAGAAAACCAATTCTGAAGGCGTCACTAACGGTGATATTGGCGGTTTGTAGTCTGTCGTGGGGACAGGTTGACAAGACTGCGGTAGATGGCTTAATATCCTGCACCGACGCGAATTTCCGAACGATTCGTTCCGGTGAGGCATCCTTTGTTATCAAGAGGCGCCCGACGCCAGAAGGGAAAAAGGTTTTGCCAAAAACATTCCGCCAACTGGTGTCGCAGGGGCTTCCCGGTGATGTGGCGAGCTTGTATCTAATAGAGGAGGTGGTGGAAGGGCGGTTTATTTTCTCTGGTTATAGATTTCGCGTGGATGTTACGCGCAAGCGCACCCAACAGGCAGACAGTTCTGGAACGGCCGCTGGCACGGACAGCGAGCAGATTGCGTTACGATACAACGGGAAGCAATTTGCTTACCTCTCCGGCAAGAAGAAGGCAGTTATTCACACAGACATGGCTTTCGATATCGGAGACTTACGAACCCCATCACTACTCATTGACCGAGCGTCTCCTGCTGCGTATAGCGAAACCCTCTCCGAGTACCTTCGCCGCGCACAGCAAGAAGGCAGGTTAAAGGTGGTGAAGGTCACAGGCGAACCGCCTCGTCGAACTTTTGTGGTCAAGATTACCCTACCCTCTGCAGGAACAGACCTGCCCCCGATGCACGAGATTCTCCATTTCAGGGAAGAGTGGGGGTGCATGTTGACCAAGCGGGAGTTGTATGACGCTGTGCCATACTCGGGGCGAACCGTCACCTGGAAGAAGGAAGAGACCTTGGTCGACAATGCCGAGCAGGTTTCGGGGGGTGGCTGGTTTCCCACGCGCGTGCGAACGGTGTATTGGGGAGGGGAATTGGGCGCGCCGATCAGGTCGCCGCTGGTTCCCGTTGCCGAAAGGGTGCTGGAGTTTCGGTCGATGAAATTCAATACAAACCCCAGAAGCGCCCTGTTCGAGGCAGATTTCCCGCCCGGCACGTTGGTTGAAAACAAGATTTCTCACACCTTTTATGTCGTCCGTGCGCCGCTCGCAAGGGTGACAACCGTGGGTAGTGTCGTTTTGGTCATGGTGTTGCTGGGCTTCATAACCTGGCGTTGGTGGATAACCCGACGCGGGCAGACGTAACCTGTGAGGTAAGCGGGCATGGTGGGCGCGAGCAGGATTTATCCTCTCCTTCGCTTTGTCACAACGGCTGCACTATACGCGTTCCTTGCCGCGGTAGCCTTGAACGGAAGCCCGCTTAGCGAGGTGATTCATATTGACCTCTACCCTATATATCTGCCCGTGCAAGGTAGGGAACAGAATCCTCCGCTGTTAGAATGGGGGATACTGGCTCTGCTAGTCATCACGTTGGCATGGGTGGTTGTGCTCAAACGACCAGCAGCTGTGTCCAACAGTTATCTCTTCAAGGTTGGAGTGTTCGGGGTCACGCTCTTGTATCTGTCCGACCCCCTTCTGAGTACTCTGGATCCGTATTTCTTCACGCATCGATTCTGGCCACTCTGGATGCTGCTCACGTTTTACCTTGTCTATCTGCTGGGCGATAATGCCCGGTGGCGGTCTATCATGGTAGATTACATGGTCTTCTTGGTGGGCGTGCAGGCGACCTATGCTGTTGTTTTTCACGTCCTCGGGGTTAATCAGTTCTATACTCCGAATTTCGGTGCGCGCACTCAAGGCACGTACATCAACCCAAACACCCTGTATCCCGTTATGTTGTGGGGAGGGGCGCTGGCATTCGCGCGTTACGCTTGGGAACCGACGAGAGCGCTGAAATGGTTTCACTTAGCCTGTTTGTGCTTGTGCCTGCTTGCGATCTGGTTGACTTACACGCGCAGTGCCTGGCTCGCCGTCGGTGCGATGTGCGCTGTGCTGTTAGCCGCTCATCGGAAGCAGATTTCAAAGGCAAACATGGCGGCTATCCTGCTGGTGATGGCTCTTTTTCTGTTGGGAACGCTATTTGTGCGCACGAAGGGACATCTCATGGGCAATCCCGAAGACCGTTCGGCTTGGGGGCGGCTGCAGATATGGCGAACAGCCTTCGCCATCTACCAACAGCATCCTGTGATCGGCCATGGCGTGATGAGTTACCGATACTGGCAGAATCGATTCGTCACCCCGGAACTGGAACAGTTCGGTCCTTTGAACGTAGAAGCCAAGAACCTGTTCCTGAACTTTGCCGTGGAGTTTGGGACGATTGGGGTGGCTGTGCTAATCTTCTCACTTTGGCATGTACTGCGGCTATGCGGTCACCTGCTGAGGCACGAGTTGGGACACGAGGATAGGGCGATAGTGCTCGGCTGTTATCTGGCTACGATTGGAACTATTGTCGCTGGTCTATTTGATACTCCTGTGTTCGAGCCTTGGCGGTTGCCATCATCCGTATTGATGATGGGAACATGGGGACTGTTACCTGGTATCGCGGACAAGATACCATCCGCGACGCCAGTACCACACTTTGGCTTTTCTCGATTCGCGCGTGGTGTGATGATTGCGGTAGCTGTCGGGATACTGTTGCTGGGCATGTGGGTAGTCGTGCCCGCGTTCGTGATTTTCAAGGCATCTCGACAGGTCTTATTGGAAAAGGTTCAATCGGGGGCGGTAAAAACCCCCACGCGCAACGGGGCGTTCGTGCCTCCCTATGTGAAAGACCTCTTCATCGCCTCCGAAGACGGCTACTTCTACCAACACCGCGGCGTGGACTGGCAGGCACTGCACCGCGCCCTGCGCGTCAACATCCGAAACCTCGCCTTCAAACAGGGCGGCTCCACCATCACCATGCAGACCGCCAGATACCTGTTCGTGGGCAGAGAGAAAACCCTCTCGCGCAAAGTAGCCGAAATCCTGCTGGCACTGGAGATGGAGAAACACCTCTCCAAGGAGCGCATTCTGGAGTTGTATCTGAACAGCGCCCGTTTTGGTTTGGGGGCGGAGGACATCGGCACGGCGTGTCGGGTGTATTTTGGCAAGGCACCGAAGGAGTTGACGCTGGGTGAGGCGGCGTTTCTGGCGGGGGTGTTGCCCGAGCCGCCGCGGACGCGCTCGGAGTTGACGTCGGAGAAGGTGTGGCGTTGCCAGCGCAGGGCGTTGAGCCGTCTGGCGCATTTCTTCCCGATGAGGTATTCATCGCAGCAGATAGCGCAGGCGATGCAGGAGCGCGTGGTGTTTGTGTGGGAGAGGTAACTCAGAAGGAGAGGAGGTCGTGACGATGCGACACAGAGGCTTCACGCTGGTGGAGTTGCTGGTGGTCATCGCCATTCTGGCGGTGCTGGTGGCGTTGTTGTTTCCCGTCTTTTTCCGCGCACGGGAGGCAGCGCGCAAGACCACCTGCGCCTCTAACGTGCGCCAGCTGGCGCAGGCATGGGTGATGTATGCGCAGGACTGGGATGACTGCACGCCCGGCGGGGCATACACCCGCTTCGCGGACAAATACACAGGCAGAAGTCCCGACGGCAAGCGCTACACCGCTTTGTGGGGGCTGAAACCCTATATCCGCACTGAGGAGATATTCGTGTGCCCGACGCAGTTGGGCTGGGACTTCAGCA